>JAABUS010000053.1_pt1 | contig 249165 bp, 226 predicted proteins | sample 5560161 | NCBI WGS metagenome assembly JAABUS01 (sample SAMN10711885, study PRJNA513376) | rock metagenome | isolation source: Antarctica rocks | place: Antarctica: Victoria Land, Trio Nunatak nord | collected 2016-01-04
CCGCCGGGAACGGGTCGGCTACCGCTACTGGCACAGCGCCGTCGACGCCCACACCCGGCTCGCCTACACCGAGTCCCTGGCCGATGAGAAGGCGGTCACCGCGGCCGGGTTCCTGCGCCGGGCGACCACGTTCCTCGCCGCCCACGGCATCACCGTGGAGAAGGTCCTCACCGACAACGGCAGCTGCTACCGCTCGAGCTGTTCGACGCGGCGCTGCCCGACGGAGCCCGGCACACCTTCACCCGCCTCCACCACCCCCAAACAAGCGGCAAGGTCGAGCGCTACAACCGGACCCTCGGCGCGGAACTCGCCTACGCCCGACCCTGGACCTCAGAGACCCAGCGCGCCGACTACCTCCAACGCTGGCTGATTCACCACAACTACCACCGAGCCCACACCGCCATCGGAAACCAGCCCCCAGCCACCCTCGCCCCGACCACTGTCACCAACGTCATGATGCAAAACATCTAGCGACACCATCACTGCCGTCGGAGCGGTTTCCGGGCTTGGTCGCGGTCAGGCACGCGCGAGCAGCTCGACGATGGCGTGGATCGGGTCCGCGGCCGTGTGTTCTGCCGCCATCGTGATGGTTCTCTCGCGGAATGAGGGCTCGGCGAGCAGCCGAGTGACGGCGGCGGCTACCGCGGTAGGAGTTGGACGCTGCGTACCGAGGTCCAGGCCCACGCCGAACGCTTGCACCCGGGCCGCGACCATGGCCTTGTCCTCTGTGGTGCCGGCAACGACCACGGGAACACCGTGTCCGATAGCCAGCTGTGTGGCACCGTACCCCCCGTTGCTCACCAACACGTCGACTTTAGGGAGGAGTTGGTCAAACGGTGCATAGTCGATCAGTCTCGCATTGTCGGGGACCCGCAGCTCCCCGGGCCGTGTGGTCCGGCCCAGGGCAGCGATGACAAGGACGTCTTGGTCGGCGAGGGCGTCGAGGGCGGGTTGAACCAGCTCGGTGAGGTCACCGTTGGCCATCGTCCCCTGGCTGACCAGTACGACGCGCCGCTGGTCGAGCTGGTGCCACCACACCGGCGGGGCCCATCCCGGTGCCGGTTCGGCGGGCACTGGGCCTACCAGGTGGAGCCATGACGGAGCGTCGACCCGAGCGAACTCGAAGGACGGGACAGTGAGCTGGGCAATAGCGTCCGGGACCTCGTACATGGCGCGGAGTAGCAACGGTATCGCCCGCACCGCGCCCAGGCCGAATAGAACCCGGTTGAGGTAGGCCGTCGCCGGTTGGAACGCCGTCTCCATCTCGGCGTTAATCTTGGTGGCCATGCTAACGATGTCCATGCCCTCGACCGGTGCGGGGGGGCCGAACGCCGTCAGCTCCCGCCCGGGCAGCGCGACCGGGTTGACGCCGACACCCACGCTGCGCCGAGGGCGGATACCGCGGGCGCCTAGCAGCTGGGGGAAGTCACCGAGGAATGTAGCGTCATGCAGGACGACAGCGTCCGGCTCGGCCTCGAGCAGATGCTGCAGGACGGCGTTCTGGTCGGGGATCGTGTCGCCGAACAGGTGACGTTGGTCATAGTCGAGCTGGGCGGGCCCGGGGGGCAGCTGGGCGCGTTGCGGGTGGTCAAGGGCGAGTCGCCGATCGTCGTAGTCGGCCACGCCAGTCAGCGCCACGAAGTCGGCGCCGGTCGCGCGAGCCGCGCCGACAAAGCGGCTGGCGGCAACCATGGTGACCTGTCGTCCGGTGGCGATGAGCCCTCGGGCCAGGGACAACATCGGGCGGGTGTGTCCGGTAAGAGGGGTGGCAGCAACAATAACGGGAGCAGCAGAGGTAAGCATCAGGTCCTCCAGGTCGACACGCTGTCTGTGGACGCCCTTAGGTGAGTTCCCAGGGGTAGTGCAGCTCAAGCTCGTCGGCTGGTGACCGCGTCGGTCACCAGCGTCGAAAGGGCCACCGCGTGAGGCTTCATGAGCAGCCGCCAACGGTCCCACCGAACACAAACTCACGCGATGGCCCTAAACAGTCTGCCCTGCTGGAGATGATGCGCAGCGCAGACGCCGGCGACCGGAACCACCGTGCGCGGGAACGGTGCCTCGCGGGTGCTCGGGCGATCCTCGGTTCCCGCTGGGTGGATTCGGATCACCCGCGGGCGATCCCTAGGGTCTGCTGGTGCGCACCAACGTCTACGTCGACGGCTTCAACCTGTTCTACGGCGCGCTTCGGGGGACCCGGTACCGGTGGTTGGACCTCGAGGCCTTCTTCGACGGCCTGCTTCCCCGCAACCAGGTGCAGACGATCCACTACTTCACGGCCCGGGTGAAGCCGCGGCCGGACGACCCTGACGCGCACCTGCGGCAGCAGGTCTACCTCCGGGCGTTGGGGACCCTGCCCCGGGTACAGATCCACTTCGGGTCCTTCCTGGTCAAGCCGGTGCGGATGCCCCTGGCCGCACCGACCGCCGGTGGTCCACGAACGGTCGAGGTGCTCAAGAGCGAGGAGAAGGGTTCGGATGTCAACCTCGCGGTGCAGCTGGTCGCCGACGCGTTCCGCAAGGCCGCGCAGGCCTTCGTGGTGGTCAGCAACGACTCAGATCTCACCGAGCCGCTCCGGCTGGTCCGGCACGACCTCGGGTACACCGTGGGCCTGGTCAACCCGCACCGACAACCGAGCCAGGCGTTGATGCGCTGCAGGCCGAGCTTCACCCTCCGCGCCTCGGCGACCGCGCTGGGCGCGGCCCAGTTCCCTGACTCGATCCCCGGGACGCCGCTGCAGAAGCCGAACAGCTGGTAGGACAAAAAAGGCGAGGCCCACCGGGGTGGGCCTCGCACCCAGCCGACGAAGCGACTGGGGGGATGCGTTGATAGTAGACAACGCAGCGCGGCATGCCCAAACTCGCAGGTCAACGAACCGGCCGATGCCGTCACCGAAGCCACCCACGGGCTGGCCGGCTCGATGCCCGGGCACGGTTGCCGACACCAGCCCGCACGATCGGACAGCACCCGCATCTCGGGCGACCGGACGGTGGTGGCTGCGCGACAGATCCACTCGAACCGGTCTGCCCCGCCGTCCAGGCGGTCGTCCAACAGTCCCGGCGCCGTTCTTGGGTTCGTGCGCCTCGCCCACCACACCCGGGACCTCCCTACTACCCTTCCGCTTACGTACCGGAAATCTGTGCCAGCGCGTCCCTGGTCTCCCTGAGCAGGTCGCACGCCTGCGGCCAGGGGGTGCGGTCGTTGATGACGACGAGGTGCTCGACCCCGAGGGCGACGTACTCCGCGAGGTGGTGGGCGACCTGGACCGGGGTGCCGGTCACCGCCAGCTGCTCGGGCTGCTCCTGCGACAGCCCGTAGGCGCGACGCAGCACCGCTGCTGCGGTCCCGTGGAGGGACCGGTGATCCGTGCGGGCGATCGCGGCGTGGGTGACCAGCCCCAGGCGTGGGACAGGGCGATCCGCGGCGTCGGCGAGCTCCCGTAGGCGGTCGCGGGTCCGGCCGAACTCGACCGGGGTGAGCAGCGCCCCGAGCCAGCCGTCGCCGAAGCGGACCGTGCGCCGCAGCGCCGCCGGGGAGGAGCCGCCGATCCAGACGGTCGGCATCGGGGCGGCCGGCCGGAGTCGGATGGTGGTGGTGTCGTCGCCCGATCCGACGGTCACCGGCCCACCGGCCACCAGCTGGGGAAGGGCCTCGAGGAACTCGTCCGTCCGTCGCCCGCGGTCACGGCGCAGCTGACCCGCCGCGCGGTACTCCTGCTCCGGGCCGGCGCCGGCGCCGGCCCCGACGCCCAGTTCCAGTCGGCCGGACGCGAGGTGGGCGAGGGTGGCGACCTGTCGGCCGGCCCAGGCGAGCGGCCGTAGGGAGGGCAGGAAGACCGCCGGTCCCGATGGCGATGGTGCGGGTGACGGCAGCCGCGGCGGCCAGGGTCAGGGTGCTGTCCAGCAGGGGTGTGTCCCCGAGCAGAAGGTGGTCCCCGGCCCACAGGGAGTCCAGGCCGGCCCGCTCGGCGTGGCGCGCCGACCCGGCGACGTCACCGAGCGCGTCGAACGCCGCCGCCGCGTCCAGCAGCACGGCCCCGACCCGGACCTCCACGCCCACCCCCCGCGCGGACGACATCACCTCGCCGTCCCAGGCTGTCAGGACAGCGGGACCTCCCCCGTCACCGGCAGTAGCCAGTCCCCCTTGTCACGCAGAACCACGGTTATCCACCAAAGTGGAGTTCCCCGGCCCTCGCGACTCGTCCAGGCACCCGTAGGCGGGGTCCAGGGTGCCCGGATCGCCGCCGTTTGCAGTCCGCGCGATAAGCAGTCGGCGACCAGGCGCCCGCGCCGCTGGAAGGGTGCTCGGCCATCCGGAGCGCAGCGGCCCCTCCGACCGCCGGGTCGGGCCTCGTAGCGTCGACCGCACCGGCCGGCAGGGTCGGGAACGCCCCGGTCCGCCGAGGCCGAGCAGCGGGGGACGGTGGATGGCGGACGCAATGGGGACCGGGCCGGCCGACGCGCGTCGGGAGCTGCGCGCCGACTGCTCCCGCTGCCAGGGCCTGTGCTGCGTCGCGCCGGGGTTCGCCCGCTCGGCCGACTTCGCCATCGACAAACCTGCCGGTCACCCGTGCCCGAACCTGCGCGCGGACTCCCGCTGCGCCATCCACGCCGACCTGCGTGAGCGCGGCTTCCCGGGCTGCACCGTCTTCGACTGCTTCGGCGCCGGACAGCAGGTCGTCCAGGTCACGTTCGCCGGCCGGAACTGGCGGGAATCGCCGGACACCGCCGCGTCGATGTTCGCGGTGTTCGGGGTGATGCGGCAGCTCAAGGAACTGCTCTGGTACCTGGCCGAGGCCCTGGCGGGCCTGCCGCCCGGTCCGCTGCGCGCTCGGGTCGAAGATGCGCAGCAGCGCACGCTCGCCCTGGTGGACGCGCCGTCGCGCGAGCTGGAGCAGGTCGACGCCGCGGGCTCCCGCGCCCGGGTTGGCCCGCTGCTCGCCGAGGTCAGCGAGGCGTTGCGCGCCGACGTTGCCGGCCGTGGCCGGGACCGGATCGGCGCGGACCTGGTCGGGGCGCGGCTGCGCGGCGCGGACCTGCGCGGCGTCAGCCTGCGCGGGGCGTACCTGTTGGGTGCGGACCTGCGCGGCGCCGACCTGCGCAGGACCGACCTACTGGGCGCGGACCTGCGCGGCGCCGACCTGGGCTCGACGCGCCTGGCGGACAGCCTGTTCCTCACCCAGCCACAGCTGGACGCGGCGCGAGGCGACGACGCCACGACGATCCCGTCGGGACTGTCCCGGCCGGGGCACTGGCGGGACCGGGGGCGGGCTCCCGGCGGCCCGCCGAAGTCCCCCGTCAGGGGCTCAGCGCCCGGCGGATCGGCTCGACCTGGGTGCCGATGACGCTGTTGCGCTGGTCGGCGAGCACGACCTCTCCGTCGCCGTAGAAGTCGGGCTCGCCCGGGGAGCCGGCGAGTGGGAACTCCACGGTCACGCGGGTGGTGCCGGCATTCAGCGTCACCGTCCGCGCGGTGGGCGCGAGGGGCAGCTGAAACGCCGGCAACACCTGCACGGCCACCTGGACCGGCTGCCTGGACACCGTTGACAGCTGGACCGTCACCCGCAGCAGCGACCGGCCACCGGAGTGGGTCAGCGCTGCACCGGCCAGGCCCACCGCGGGCAGTCGCCGGGCCGGCCGGGCGGCGACGGTCGCGGAACCCAGCCCGGACCGGGAGAACGCGACGTCGGAGACGAACACCCCGCCGGACCTGGACCGCGCCGTCAACCGGACCTGTCGCACGTCGGACAGGTTCAACCCGCGAAGCCGGGCGACCGGCAGCCGGACCGTCCGGAACAGGCGCTTGCCGAGCACCGGGTCCGTACCGGGGAAAGGTCGCTGGGCCGCCGACAGCAGATCCACCGCGACGTCCACGGACCGACCCGCGCCGTCGACCACGCCGAGTGACAAATCCCCGCCGGAGCGCCTGCCGTCGGCCTCGTCGGGCACCTGGTCGTCCGGGGACAACCGCACGGTCAGCGCGTCCATCCGGCGGACGTCGCGGCGGCCGGCGGGTGCATCGAGCACGGCCCGGGCGCCCGTGGCCGACCAGCGCAGGTCGACGACCGGGGTCGCCGGCACGTCGGGGGCCAGCGCCGCCGGGGTGAACGACGGCCACTTCTCCGGATAGGCCGACCGGACACACGGGCGGGCGACCCCGAGCGGCGGATCCGGCGCCGGCTGGTCCGGGTAGGCCAGGCTCGCGCAGCGGGCCGCGGTCATCGTCCCGGACAGCAGGTAGTCGGCCGGGCGGGCCTCCAGGGATGCGAGGTCGACGCGGTCCCGCCGCGGTGCCTGGGCCTGCGTCCATACCACCGCGGTCCCGGCCGAGCGCGCCCGACCGGCGCTGCCGTCGAACAGCGGCAACATCGACCGCTCGCCGCCGACGGTCAGCCGGAAGAACCCCGCGAGGTAGGCGGTGCCGACCGCACGCTGCTGAACCGGGGTCAGCCGGTTGCCGGAGTCCACCCCGCACACCGGGTCGTCGGAGAGGAACCAGTCGTCCTGGCTGTCGGCGACGGAGCTACCCGGCGTCCACTCGGAGTTGAAGAAGTTGTGGTTGGCGCCCTGGACCAGCAGTGAGGCACGCAGCACGTCGTCGCCGGGGTCGGCGTACCGGCTGTCCTCGAACAGGTGCTGGCCCTGCAGGTCCGACACGTCGCCGTCGCAGTAGGGCAGCACGACCGCGGTCGGGATACCTGGCACCGCCGCCCGGGTGAAGTCGACCGGCGCCAGCGGCAACAGGCCACGGATGCCGTACGGCGTTCGGCGTGCGGCGTTGAGCGCGGCGGCGCGGACGACTCCCTCCCCGCCCCGCGAGTGCCCCATCAGCCCGACTCTGGTCAGGTCGAGCCGGCCCCTCGCGCGGACCCCGAGCCCGCCGACCCGGCCGGCGTCGGCGCGGGCGAGCAGGTCCAGGTGCGCCATCACCAACTCACCGCGGGCCTGGGCGCCGAGGTCGGGGGCGAACTCGTTGTCCAGCGCGTTGATGCCGTCGGCGCTGATGGAGACGACGACGTAGCCGTCGCTGGCCAGGGCCGTGGCCGGGTCGCCGTAGCCCAGGTAGCTCGGCAGCGGCCGCAGCCCGCTCGGGCACGGCCACTGGCTGTTGTCGGTGTAGCGGTACGCCGGGGAGTAGCAGGCGGAGTGCCGCCCGTGCAGGAAGACGATGACCGGCCGGCGCCCCGGCGCGGCGGCCGGCGCGTAGACGGCGGCCCGCATCTCGACCCGGCGGCCGCCGAGGCCGGCCAGCCGGACCGCCGTGTCGCCGAGGTCGTAGTCCAGGCGCTGGACCCGGTAGCGGCCGTGCGCCGCCGGGTCGGTGGCCACCGGTGCACCGGTCCGCGTCGAGCCGACGAGCGCATCGGGCGCGGCGGCTGCCCGCAGGCCGCGCCGCTGCTCGATGCCGGCCGGGGCAGCGGGGACGGCGCCGGCCCAGGTGACCTCGACCGAGCGCGGCCGACGGGCGGCCGGGTTCGCGGTGACGACGGTGAGCACCCGGTCGCCGCTGCTGCTGCGCGCCCCCGCGACCGGGACGCCGTCGACCGCGAGGCCCGGCGCGGCGGCCCGTGCCGGCAGCGGACGGTCCAGGCGCAGCGTCAGCCGGGTCCCGCCGGGCACGGCGGTGGCCGTCCAGCGGCCACCCGGTGTGTTTGGCGCGTCGGCGGTCCGCCCGGACGGCGACGGCCCTGCGGCCACTGCGGCCACCGACGGCCCTGCGGCCACCGATGCCACCGACGGCCCTGCGGCCACCGAGGCCACCGACGGCGCGCCCGCCGCAGACCCGGGTAGCACCGCGCCGATCGCCAGGACGAGGAGCAGCGCGCCGAGCACCCCCGGTCGACCGGGGCTTCGCCGGCGGCGGGTTGGCGGCTCGGTACCGGTGTGGGCCACGGGGTTGCTCCCTCGGTGTCGGCACCCACAGGTGGTGGAGCCGGCCGCAGCTGGTCAGGCGGCGGGGCGGGTGCCGCGACGGCGCCCCACTCCCGTCGTCGGGAACGGCCGGGGCGACGCGGCGGAGTCGATGGTGCACGCTCCGCGCCCGGTGCACCAGGCTTGTTCACGCCCTGGCCATCTTCGACACACCGCCGCCGAACAGCCGACGGTACGGAGATCACCGACGCCGGGCAGGCCGCGCCCGTCGTCGACCGGGCCGTGCACGTCATCGACCGCGCCGTGCGCACCCTGGGGCGGTTGGACACCGTGGATCAGGGTGTCCCCGGATCACCCAGACCGACCGGTTCCGGGTGTTCAGCCCGTGTTCATCCGGTGTCCGCTCCGCCCGTTCGGAGTCCGGGTTGCCTGGCATCTCCCCGAGCATGAGGAGAGGCGACGATGCGCGCAGCTACGAGAAGAGCCCTGGTCACCATTGCCGGTCTGGCGACTGTCGGAGCGGGGCTCGCGGCCCCGCTGTCCGTCGGTGCGCCGACAGTGCTCTCCGTCGGTGCGGCGAGTTCGCACGGCCCGGGTAGCTCGTTGGGTACGGCGACGTCCGCCGCGCGCGGCCCGGGGGTGTACCAGGTGGGGCTGTTCGGGGACATGCCCTACGGCGATTACGGCCGCTCGCAGTTCCCCGCTGTGCTGGCGGACATGAACCGCGCCGACCTGGCCTTCTCGGTGTTCGACGGCGACATCAAGAACGGCAGTGAACCGTGCTACGCCGACGTGGACGGGTCGGCCGCCGCTGCGGGCAAGCCCGACGTCTACAAGCAGGCGCTGCGCGCGTTCAACTCCCTGCGCGCCCCCGTCGTGGTGACCCCGGGGGACAACGAGTGGACCGACTGCGACCGCACGAAGATCAAGCCGGCCTTCGACTCCAGCGAGCGGCTGGCCTACGAGCGCTCGGTGTTCTACCCCACCAACCAGACCCTCGGCCAGCGGACGGCGACCGTCACCCGGCAGAGCGCGCGCTACCCGGAGAACGTCCGCGGGACGGTCGGGCCGGTGACCTTCATGGCCCTCAACATCCCCGGCAGTGACAACAACTGGGTCGACCCGGCCCGCGACGGCACCTCCGAGGGCCCGGCCGCCGAGGCCCAGGCGGAGTACAAGGCCCGCAACGCGGCGAACCTCGCGTGGCTGGAAGCGGGATTCGCGGAGGCCGAGAAGGCGCACTCCAAGGCCGTCATGATCGTGATCCAGGCCGACATGTGGGACCCGGAGGCCGCCGCGTCGAACACGCTCGTCCACTACGCCGACACGAAGAACGCCTTGGCCCGGTTGAGCATCCGGTTCGGCAAGCCGGTCGCGCTGGTCAACGGGGACAGCCACAGCTTCGAGATCACCAAGCCGCTCACCGACGCCGCGACCGTGGACGCTGCGGGCGGCAAGGGCCCCAACGTCATCGAGAACTTCACCCGGGTCACCACTTTCGGCTCGGCACAGAACCACTGGGTGAGCGTCACCGTGGACCCGGCCGACCCCAACGTCTTCAGCTTCCACCAGCACCTGGTCGCCAAGAACCTGCCGACCTACACGCCGCCGAAGCGCTGACCCACCCGGCGCCATCGGCGCCATCCCCCGGTAACCGCAGGCCAGCGGCTACCGGGGGATGATGCGCTGCGGACGGCGCGGCACACGGAGCGCCGACATCGGGGGCGGCGATCGGAGCAGGGACGTATGGGAACGGTGTCCGCGGGAACCGCAGAGGGGGGCGCTCCGGCCGAGTTCGCCGTTCCCGCGAGCGTCACCTCACCGAGCAGGCCGCGGGGGCCCGAGTCCGCCCTCAGGCACTGGCTGCTGGCCGACCGGGTGCAGCCCGAGGGACCGCAGAGCTCGGACGCGCACGTCCCCCAGGCGTGGTGGAAGGTCATGTGCCTGACCGGGGTGGACTACTTCTCCACCCTGTCCTACCTCCCGGGAATCGCGATCCTCACCGCGGGCGCCCTGTCACCGGTGGCGACCCTGCTGATCGTCGCGTTGACGCTGGTCGGCGTCCTGCCGATGTACCGACGGGTGGCCGGGGAAAGTACACGTGGCCAGGGGTCGGTCGGGATGCTGGAACACCTGCTCCCGTTCTGGCGCGGCAAGATCTTCGTGCTCGTCCTGCTCGGCTTCGTCGCAACCTCCTGGATCATCACCATCACGCTGTCGTCGGCGGACGCGACGGTCCACCTGCTGGAGAACCCATACCTGCCCGGGTTCCTCGACGGACGCGCGGTGCTGATCACGGTCGTGCTGCTACTCGTCCTCGGCGGGGTGTTCCTGCTCGGTTTCACCGAGGCGGTCGTGGTCGCCATCCCGCTGGTCGCGGCGTTCCTGCTGCTGAACGCGATCGTCGTCGCCGTGGGCCTCTACGACGTCGTCACCCAGCCGGGAGCGCTCACCGGGTGGACCAGTTCCCTCACGGCCGGCGGCGGCGGCTTCGGCGGCATCGTCGGGCCCGCGCTGGTCGCGTTTCCGTTGCTCGTGCTCGGGCTGTCCGGTTTCGAGACCGGAGTCAGCATGATGCCGTTGGTGGCGGCCGACGGCCGGGACGACAAGCAGCGGTTGCGCTCCAGGATCGCCAACACCCGCAAGCTGTTGACTGTCGCGGCGTTGATCATGAGCGTCTACCTGGTGGCGACAACGTTCGTCACCACGGTGCTGATCCCGCGGGAAGCCTTCGCCGACGGCGGACCGGCCAGCGGCCGGGCGTTGGCGTACCTGGCGCACGAGCGGGTCGGGAACGGTTTCGGCACCGCGTACGACATCAGCAGCGTCCTCATCCTGTGGTTCGCGGGCGCGTCCGCGATGGCGGGGCTGATCAACATTGTCCCGCGCTACCTGCCCGGCTACGGAATGGCGCCGGAATGGGGCAGGGCCGTCCGCCCGGTGGTCTTGGTGTACACGGTCGTGAGCGTCCTGCTCACCATCGGCTTCCGCGCCGACGTCAACGCCCAGGCCGGGGCCTACGCCACCGGGATCCTGGCGATGATGGTGTCCGGCGCGGTGGCCGTGACGATCTCGGCGGTCCGTCAGCGCCGGCGGGCAGCTGGGGCGGGATTCGGCGTGCTCACCGTGGTCCTGCTGTACGCCTTGGTCGAGAACGTGCGTAAGGCACCGGACGGCATCATCATCTCGGGTCTGTTCATTGCGGCGATCATCATCGTCTCGCTGATCTCCCGGGTCGCGCGCACCACCGAACTGCGGGCAGACCGGATCGAGTTCGACGAGCCTGCCCGCCGGTTCGTCACGGACTCTCTGGAGGCCGACGGCGCGCTGAACCTGATAGCCAACCGTCGACAGGCCGGGGACCGCGCCGAGTACTCGGAGAAGGAATCCGTGCAGCGCGGACTCAATCCGGTGCCCAGTACCGCCGACGTGTTGTTCCTCGAGATCGACGTCGTCGATCCGTCGGCGTTCAGCGAGGCATTGTCTGTGCGCGGCGTCGACGTGGGCGGCTACCGGGTGCTCCGCGCGCACAGTCCGGCCGCACCCAACGCGATCGCCGCGGTCCTGCTGGCGCTGCGCGATGCGACCGGTGTCCGACCGCAGGCGTTCTTCGAGTGGTCCGAGGGCAGCCCGGTGGTCCACCTGCTGCGCTACCTGATCCTCGGCCGGGGGGACACCGCCCCGGTGGTCCGGGAGATCCTGCGCACGGTCGAGCCGGACCCCTCCCGGCGGCCCCGCATCCATGTCGGCGGCTGACCGGCCCGGCTGACCGAAACCGGCTGACCGAGACCGGCAGGGCCGGGACGGTCAGCCTTCGGTGCCGGTCGCGTCGTGTGCCGCGCTGGCCGCGGGGGCGCCGGCCCGCCCGATCAGCGTCGCGAGGGCGGTTCGCAGTTCGGCGATCGCGACCGGCTTGTGGACGACTCCGACGAGCGGGTGGTCCAGCAGGGCCGCGTCCGGGTTCGTAGAGGTGACGAACAGGACGGGGAGGCCGGGGTAGCGGCGGCGGACCTCGGTGGCGAGTTCGATGCCGCTCATCGCGGGCATCGCGATGTCGGACAGCACGGCGATGAGGTCGCGGCGGTGCTCGAGCTGGTCGAGCGCGTCGGAGCCGCTGTCGGCGAGGAAGACCTCGTAGCCGGCGCGGGCCAGTGCCCGGGCGAGCACGAGCCGGACGGCGCGGTCGTCATCCACCACGAGGATGCGAGGGGTCGCATCGGCCGAGCCCGTCCGCGATTCGGCTCGGTCCTCAGGTGTGCTCATCGCGATCCGCAGGACCTCCGCCTTTGCCGCCGAGCGCGTCGTTGCTGCCGTCGGCCTCGGCGGGGGCGAGGGCCTGTTCGACGGTGATTCCGAGGTCGACGCCGCGTCCTCGACCGGCGGTCAGACGGTCCTGCCCGGTGAGCCACCGTAGCGCGCTGATGCGCCCGTCGATATACCTCCGGTCCCGCTGGGCAAGCATCGAGCGGCTGGCGATCTCGGTCAGGATGACGGCATCGGCGAATTGCTGTTCGCCCAGCGGGCCCGCCGCACCGCGGTACAGATCGAGGGCACCGACCGAGACGCCGCCGGCGTTGATCGGGAAGGTGAACAGCGCCCCGACACCGCGGGCCAACGCGTCGTCGGCGTACCGGGGCCAGGCCTCGGACACGTAGCCGTCGAGTTCCTCGACGATCACCGGTCGCCCGGTCTCCACCGACTCGATGCACGGCCCCTGGCCGAGGGTGACCTGCAGGTCCTCGAGCTCCTCGCAGAGGGCGTCGGTGCCGTGCACGATGACCTGGTGCTGCCGGCCGCCGACCAGGCACATCCCGGCACCGGAGACCCCGAGCAGCTCCAGGCTCACCGTGCAGACCCGTTCGACCAGCGGGGTATTGGGTTCACCCTCGGTGAGCAGGTCGAGGATCTGCTCCGGCCTCGACCGCGGCGTGGCGTCGGTCATGCCGTGTGCCCGTCGTTGACCACCGACGGTCCGCGGGTTGTGCGGACCTGCGGAGCCTGGGCGGAATCCACCGAAAGTGACGGCATGGTGACGGAGCGTATCGGGTCGGGTGGCCCCGGCGCCCCGCCTGCTTGAATCTGTGGACGAATGCGGCCGGTCGCACCGGTCGACGATCGCGCCGGCCGCGATGATCGACCGTTCACCACGGCGCGGGCTCCCCGCGTCGTAACGGGTCCCCGATCCGGGGAGCCGCCGCCTGCTCGAGGAGGAGCACGCATGTCCATACGTCCGCCCGTCGGGGCCGAACCGCCCCGGACCCTCCGCCACCGTCGCTCCCGTAGGGCGTTGCTCGCCACATCGGCGGCCCTGGTACTCGCCACGGGTGCGTTGCCGCTGGTTGCCACCGCCACGCGCGCGCCGGCCGCGGCCCAACCGGCCGCGAACCAACCCGCCGCCCCGCCTGCCGTGACCGCCGCGCCGGCCACACCGGCCCGAGACGTCGTCGTCAACCTCTTCGAGTGGAACTGGCGCTCGGTGGCCAGGGAGTGCACGACCACGCTCGGCCCGGCCGGGTACGGCGCCGTGCAGGTAGCGCCGCCGCAGGACTCGGTATCGCGTACCGAGACCACTGCTCCGACGCCGCTGCACCCGTGGTGGGAGGTCTACCAGCCGGTCAGCTACGCGCTCACCAGCCGGATGGGCGACGAGGCGCAGTTCCGGTCGATGGTGGCCACCTGCCGGACCGCCGGCGTCGACGTGATCGCCGACGTCGTCGTCAACCACATGACCGGGCAGGGCAACCGCTCCTACGGCGGGCGCAGCTTCACCAAGTACTCCTACGCCGGCCTGTACGGCTACTCCGATTTCCACCACGCGCCGGGTGACTGCCCGACCGCCGACGGGAGCATTCAGGACTTCAACGACATCCGCCAGGTCACGAACTGTGAGCTGGTGGGGCTGTCCGACCTGCGGACCGGGTCGCCGACGGTGCAGGCGAAGCTGGCGGGGTACCTGAACAAGCTGATCGGCTACGGCGTCGCCGGCTTCCGGGTCGACGCCGCCAAGCACGTCCCCGAGGCGGACCTGCGGGCGATCGGTGCCCGCCTGCACCGGACCGTCGACGGCCGGGTGCCCTACGTCGCCCTGGAGGTGCCGCCGGGCAGCCCCGGCGTCCTCTCGCCGCGGGCCTACACCGACATCGCCAGCGTGCTCGGCTTCGACTTCGCCACGGATGTGAAGAACGCGTTCAAGAGCTACCCGGCCGACGCGACCGGCAACATCACCAGCCTGCGTCAGCTCGACGAGAGCACCGGTCTGCTTCCGTCGAACCGGTCGCTGACGTTCGTGGAGAACCACGACACCGAGCGCAACGGCTCGACGCTGTCCTACAAGGACGGCGCGACCAACACCCTCGCCACGCTGTTCCTGCTCGCGCAGCCCTATGGCCGGCCGCAGGTCTACTCCAGCTTCACCTTCGCCAACCCGGACGACTCACCGCCCGCGGATGCCCGCGGGTACATCACCGACGCTGTTTGCGGGCCGGCCTGGACATGCCTGCACCGGACGGTCGCCCCGATGGTCGCGTGGCACAACCGCATGGGAAACGCACCCAAGGCCAACTGGTACGACGACGGGGTCAATCTCGTCGCGTTCAGCCGGGGGACTACCGGGTGGGTCGCGCTGAACAACCACGCGACCGCGCAGACCCGGACGATCCGGACCGGGATGGCAGCCGGCACCTACTGCGACGTCCTGCGCGGCCGGCGGTCGGGCACGACGTGCACCGGGCCCCGGGTCGTGGTCGACGCAGCGGGCAGGGTCACCGGCACCATCCCCGGGAAGGCTGCGGTCGCGATCGACACCGCCGCCCGGGTCGGCTGAGTCCCGCTCCACTTTCCGCGGGACCGCCGACCTCTCCGGTCGGCGGTCCCGCGGGCGCTCGGGCGGCGGGCTGGTCAGGCGGGCAGTGGTCAGGCGGGCAGCGGGGAGCGCCGGGTGCCGTCCTGGATGGCGTTGACCGCGAGGTCCTGGGCGGGGCTCACCCCGGGAAAGAACTTCAGCGGGGCGAACGCGAGGACGGGGTTGAGGAACAACGGAACAGCGTCAGCGGTGAGATCGATGTTGCGCGCAGCCTCTGCGGCGAGTGCTGGTCTGAGTGCGGGCCACGGCCACTGGCCATGCCCGCAGCACTAGCTGCGAGCAAGTGCGCCCGAGACCCGTCCGGACGGACGCGGCGCTCGGGCTTCGGGCTTCTTGGAGTCAGACGGTCCGGACAGTGGTCAAGATCGGACTGATCCGGCGGCGCCACTCGCCAGACCGGACCCAGCTCCATGCCACGATGTCCGGCAGGGCAAGGAGCAACTCGTCGTAGGCGCGCTGGTGGCGATACTCGAGCCGGTCAGCAATGCTGGCCTGGCGCGCGAGCTGGAAGAGGTCGTGGCGGTCAGTTCGCACGACGGAGTCGTCCTGCTCGATGACGATCCGGGTATCGGCGCCGCGGGAGGCGATGTCCTCGACGAAGCCGCCAGAGCCGAGACGCCCTTGGCCTTGGCGAACGTCATGCCCTCCCTCGTCCGCATTCTGATCAAGTTCGACTCGAATTCAGCGATCATCCCGAGCACGTTAAGCAGCAGCCGACCGACCGGGTCGATCGAGTCGTGGAGCGCGCGGGCGCCTCAGCAGATTGATCCAGGCGCTCGGCACCGTGCCAGTAGCCGAACGGTGAGCGGAACTTGTCAGAGGACGGGCGGCGGCCGCGTTTCCAGTAGGGCTCGAACCGAGCCACCGCTAGACGTCGCGCTCAGTCGAAACCCGGCGCGCTTGAGTACCGCGAGGGCTTGCACATTGGTTGAGGTGGTGTCCGCTCGGACAGTCGCGGCGCCGAGGGCCGTCGCCAGTTGCACCACCGCGGTCACAGCCTCAGTTCCGATTCCCTGTCCGCGGACGTGGCGGGCAAGCCAGATCCCTGTTTCCATGACGTCAGTGCTCTCTGTGCGAGCGAGACGGACAGAGCCGACCACACGGTTGAAGGCTGCAACTGCCCAGGTCGACTCACTCTCCGGCCCGTCCAATCCTGCTCGCCGGTCACGGTGGAAATTGCGGAGCCAGACGACGCGAGCCTCGGTCCAGCAATCCCCATCGGTGAGCGGTGGAGTCACGTCGTTGGCGGAGGCGTCGGTCGTCGCCGCCCGAACCAGCTCAGTGAGAACCGTGTCATCGACCTCAACCAACGCCACCCGAGCGGGTCCGCCGATGGACACAGCGGCGACAGTAGTTGTTCGGTCCGTTAGCCGACGAACTACCGGCGGCCCCCGTCTCGCAAGGAGAACCCGCTGCGGAACGGCGTCCGGCTGACGATCCGCTTGCGGCGGCGTCAGAACTCTCCGTCGTCCTCACCGTCGCGGGCGTTCGGGTCGCGCAGCGGCCGTTGCCTGTGGAGGTGCTGTCCCGCCCGGGGCGCTGCCCCGCCCCGGCCGCTGCGGGGTGATGCGCGACGATGGCCGCGTGGGGGATGCGGCGCCGGGTACGGCCACCCGGCGCGCGGGGCTCGGCACGCTGGGTCGACTGCTGCGCCCGCACCGAACCGCACTCGCCGGAGCCGGCGTGCTGGCACTGGCGAACGCGGGCGCGTCGCTGGCCCAGCCGCTGCTGGTGCGGCGGGTCATCGCCGACATCCAGCAGTCCCGTCCGGTGGTGGCCGTTGCGGTGCTGCTCGTCGCCGCGCTGGTGCTGGCGGCGGTGCTGTCCGGGATCCAGAGCTATGTGTTGCAGCGCACCGGTGAGGCGGTGGTGCTCGGTACCCGGACGCTGCTGGTGCGGCGCATGCTCCGGTTACCCGTCGCGGAGCTGGACCGCCGACGCTCCGGTGACCTGATCTCCCGGGTGGGCACCGACACGACCCTGCTCCGCACCGTGGTGACCTCCGGGTTGGTGAACCTGCTCTCCGGCGCGGTGGTCGCGGTCGGTGCCCTGGTGGCGATGGCCCTGGTGGACCGGACACTGTTGGCGATCACGGTGGTGGCGGTGGGAATCGGGTTCTCCGGCGCGATCATCGTGGTCCGCCGGGTCCGCCCGGCGTCGCTGGCCGCGCAGACGGCGGTGGGGACGATGACCGCGGGGGTGGAGCGGGCGCTGTCCGGGGTCCGCACGATCAGGGCGGCCCGGGCGGAGCAGCGGGAGGCCGCGGCGGTGACGGTGTCCACCGACGAGGCGTTCCGGGCCGGGCTGCGGCTCGCCCGGCTGCAGGGCGTGCTGGGCCCACTCGCCTCGATCGCGGTGCAGGGGGCGTTCCTGGCGGTGCTGGGCGTGGGGGGCGCCCGGGTGGCCAGCGGCTCGATCTCCGTAGCGGACCTGGTGGCGTTCGTGCTGCTGCTGTTCCTGCTGGTCCAGCCGCTGGGCCAGGGCATCGGGGCGCTGACCGCCATCCAGACCGGGCTCGGTGCGCTGGCCCGGATCGAGGAGGTGCTCGCGCTGCCGGAGGAGACCGCCTCGGACCGGGTCCGGGGCCCGGGCGCCGCAAGCGGCGCGCCCGTCGAGGTGGAGCTGCGTGACGTCGACTTCAGCTACCCGGCAGAGGACGGCGCGGCCGTGCCGGTGCTGCGGCGGGCCGGCTTCATCGCACCGGCCGGGCGGCGCACCGCTCTCGTCGGGCCGTCCGGTGCCGGCAAGTCCACGGTGCTGGCCTTGGTGGAACGGTTCTACGACGTCGACTCCGGGTCGGTCCTCGTCGGTGGTTCCGACGTGCGCGAGCTGGATCGGTCAGAGCTGCGCTCTCGGATGGCCTACGTCGAGCAGGACGCGCCGGCCCTGGCGGGCACCCTGCGGGACAACCTGCTCCTGGGTGCGCCAGACGTGGACGACCAGCAGCTGTTGGGTGTCCTGGACCAGGTGAACCTGGGCGAGCTGGTCACCCGCAGCCCAGTCGGTCTCGGGGCCCAGGTGGGTGACGACGGGATCCTGCTGTCCGGTGGGCAACGTCAGCGGCTGGCGATCGCCCGGGCGCTGCTGTCCCGTCCGGCGCTGCTGCTGTTGGACGAGCCCACCGCGTCCCTCGACGCGCGCAACGAGGAGGCGCTGGCCCGGGCGGTGGCGGCGATCGGCCCGGACACCACGGTGCTGGTCATCGCCCACCGGCTGTCCACGGTGGTCGACGCGGACCGGATCGTCGTCCTGGACCGGGGCGAGGTCGTCGCCGTCGGGACTCACGAGGAACTCGTGGACAGCTCACCGCTCTACCGCGAGCTCGCCACCCGGCAGCTGCTCGTCTGAGGTGGCGCCGGCGTGATCGCGACGGCCGGCTCACCGGGGAAGACGCCAGTGGGCGCGCGGGTCCCGCGGGGATTTGCCGATCCACTCGACGAGCCCGGCGTCCCGTAGCTCCCGCATGCGAAGGATCGTCGGCGGGCGGGTCATGGCGATGAGCTCGGCGACCTCGCCGGTGCTCAGCTGACCCGACCGGCGAAGCGCGTCGACGATCGTGCGCGTCTCCGCGGGGAGCCGTGCGTCCAGCTCGCGGTCCACCGGGTCCCCCGAGAGCGTGAGCTGAACGCTGCCGGCGGTCTGGTGGTAGCGGGGATCGCCCAGCCCGGCGAGGCGCATCTCCTCGAACATGCGACGGATGCCTTCACCGAACTCCTGCCCGAGCTGGAGGTCGGCGCACACCCGGGCGATGCGCGGGTTGCGTGCAAAGCGGGTCGCGTCCATCGGGGCCTGCAGGTCGACCAGGCCGGGGAAACGCCCGGGGCTCTCGATCTCGATGCGGTCGTCGAAGACGTCGACGTGGATATGGTCACCGCCGAGGCTGTAGGAGCGGTGGACGGCGGCGTTGACGACTCCTTCCAGCCAGGCGTCCTCGGGGACGAGAGCGATGTCCTCGAAGGCGCCGCGGCGCCCGAGCGCTCGTCGGCGGGGCTGCCAGGCAGTGATGTGGCGCCGTGCTGCCAGGACGGCGTGCGGGATCGGCCCCTCCACCCGGATGTCCTCCGCCAGGTTCAGTCGCGATCCCGTCCCGCGCTCCGTGCCGCGGAACCGCGAGACGCGGATATGCGCGTTCGGCAGCACCTGCTCCGGGTGCTCGGCGAACAGCAGGCAGCCGGCCATCGTCAGGTCGTCACCGACGGCCAGACCGCGGGCGCGCAACAGTCGCAAGCCGTCCGGGTGACCCAGCCGGCCGGCGTAGTCCGCCAGGAGGTGGGGGTCCGTGGCGTCGACCGACGTCCCGCTCGGCTCCGTTTCGAACGCTGTCTGGCCCCGGTCGTACAGCAGCTCCCGTCGTTGGGCGAAGGTCAGTCGGCGGGTTTCGTCGCCGACACGGAGGAACACCTCGTCCCGGACGCTCGCGTGGACCGTCGTGCCTGGCAGGACGTCGAACACCAGGAGCTCGTCGGCCTTCCCGCGGCTGTTCACGCAGGGGTATAGGACCGTCCTGGCCTGAACTGCCGGTTCCGTGAACGTCAGCGAGGTCTGCAACAGCTCGTTGCGGTGGCGCAGCAGGTGCCTGGTGCCCTCGACGGAACCGTCGTGCAGCCCGATCACGACGGTTCCGCCGTCGGCATTGGCGAACCCGATCAGCGCTTCGGCGAGCTTCCGGGCTTCGATCCGCACCGACTTCCGGTCGAACCACTGGTCCTCGACGAGCGCGACCAGCAGCCGACCGACCTCTGCCGGATCAGCGGTCAGGGCTCGGCTCACCTCTCCGTCTGCCATGCACCTACTCTAAACATGTGAGAGTAGATGAGGGTGTCGCGCGGGTGCGAGCCTGCCGCGCTACCGTCCGGCGGTGGTCACCGGTGAGCTGAGGTCCAAGGTCGACCGGGTGTGGGATGCGTTTTGGTCCGGCGGGATCGCCAACCCGCTGGAGGTCATCGAACAGATCACCTACCTGCTCTTCATCCGCCGACTGGACGAGCTGCAGACCCTCGCGGAAAATAAGGCTAACAGTACCGGCAGACCGGTCGATCGCGTCATCTTCAGCGGGCGCACTGACTCGCGGCGGTGGAGCAACTTCAAGGACGTCGGGCCGGCCGAGATGTACGAGACGGTGGCCAATGAGGTGTTCCCGTTCCTGCGCGCCATGGGCGGCGAGGGCTCGACGTACTCCCAGCACATGAGGGACGCGCGGTTCACGGTCCCCAGTCCGGCGTTGTTGTCCCGTGTCGTCGACCTTCTCGGCGAAATCCCCATGGTCGATCGGGACACGAACGGCGACCTGTACGAGTACATGCTCAGCAAGATCGCGAGTGCCGGACAGAACGGGCAGTTCAGGACGCCGCGACACATCATCGCGCTGATGGTCGAGTTGATGGCGCCGACCGCCAAGGACGAGATCTGCGACCCGGCATGCGGCACGGCCGGCTTCCTCGTGGCGGCGTCGGAGCACCTGCGCCGGGAGTACCCGGGCATGCTCCTGGACGCCGAGTCTAACCACCACTTTCACCACAGCATGTTCCACGGCTTCGACTTCGACGCCACGATGCTCCGGATCGGCAGCATGAACATGCTCCTGCACGGCGTCGAGCAGCCCGACATCCGCTACCGGGACTCCCTGTCCGGCGGTGCTAGCGGGGACGCCGAGCTTTACTCGCTCATCCTCGCGAACCCACCGTTCGCCGGGTCGCTGGACTACGAGTCGGTCGCCAAGGATCTCCAGCAGGTCGTCAAGACCAAAAAGACCGAGCTTCTTTTCCTGGCGCTGTTCGTCCGGCTGCTGAAGACGGGCGGCCGAGCGGCTGTCATCGTCCCGGACGGGGTGCTCTTCGGGTCTTCCAAAGCGCACAAGGAACTGCGTCGGATGCTCGTGGAAGATCACAAGCTCGACGGCATCGTCAAGCTCCCCGGGGGTGTCTTCAAGCCCTATGCGGGCGTGTCGACCGCGATCCTGCTGTTCACCAAGACTGGAGTCGGCGGCACGGACGACGTCTGGTTCTACGAGGTGACCGCCGACGGGTGGTCTCTGGACGACAAGCGCTCGCCGCTACTCGACACGTCCAAGCTCGGCGTGGTGCCCGACCAGGGTCTGACACCCGACGAGCACGCCAACAACAACCTGCCCGACGTGCTACCCCGTTGGCGAGCCCGGAACTCCACCGAGCGCTCGCGTGCTCGGACCGCCCAGAGTTTTTGCGTCCGAAGGCCGACGTCGTCGCGCAGGGCTACGACCTCTCCCTCAACCGGTACAAGGAGGTGGTTCACGAGGAGGTCGAGCACCGCGCGCCTCTCGAAATCATCGTGGACCTTGAAAGGTTGGAGACTGAGATTGAGCAGGGCCTCGCCGACCTGAAAAGCATGCTGCTGTGAGTGTTGAGGTGCGACCGCTTCGAGAGGTTTTCAGTGACTACCGCCCTGGGTACTGGGGGGGTGAAGCCGGAACGGGTCAGACCGACGTTCGAGTAATCAGAAACGGGGACATATCGGCTACAGGGTCGATCAGGTGGAACCGACTGCCCAGTCGTGGTTTCGCTCGGGAAGAGGCGGCGAGGTCTCGAGTCGCTTTCGGAGACCTCGTGCTGACCACGTCCGGGAACTGTGGTCAGGTCGCGATTGTCGATCGCGACCCGTCGCAGCCCACGTGCGTATCCAACTTCCTTCGGGTTTTACGTGTGGATAGGACGGTGAGCGATCCGCAATACCTGTTCCACTACATGAACCGAAGACCGTTCGTTACTCAGCTTCGACCGTTCATCCGAGGCTCGACACTGCAAAACTTGTCGGTGAACGCCGCTTTAGCGGCCTTAGGTGTGCCGGTGCCGCCTCTGGATGAGCAGCGCCGAATCGCCGCCGTCTTGGACCGCGCCGAAGCCCTCCGCGCCAAGCGCCGCGAAGCCCTCGCCCACCTCGACGCCCTCACCCAGTCCATCTTCCTCGACATGTTCGGCGACCCCAACGTTTTACGGACGAAATGGCCCATCACCCCTTTGGGATCCCTACTTCAGTCGGCTCGCTACGGGACGAGTTCGAGAGCGGGAACCACCGGCAAATACCCGGTTCTTCGAATGGGAAACCTGACGACGAATGGTGAGATTGATCTGAGCGACCTGAAGTATATGGACCTAGCGAGAGCTGATCGTGAGCGATATACGGTCCGGTTTGGCGATGTCGTTTTCAATCGTACGAACAGCCCGGACCTGGTCGGTAAGACAGCAATGTTTCGGCAGGCGACTCCGATGGCCTACGCAGGATACTTGATTCGGCTACGGGTGAACGAGGCTAATTGCCCGGATTACGTGGCGGCATTCATGAACACCGTCTACACAAAGCGAGTACTCAGATCAATGTGTAAGAGCATCATCGGCATGGCGAACATCAACGCGAGGGAGGTTCAATCCATATCCATCGGAGTCCCACCAAAGGAGTTGCAGCTCAGGTTCTCTGAGCGAGCTCACGAGGTCGAGACAGCCAAGGTGGAACAGAGACGTGCACTCGGCGACCTTGACGCACTATTCGCCTCCCTCCAGCAGCGGGCGTTTGCGGGGCAACTGTGAGCGCACCGGACACGCTGCCGTCGTGGGAGGGGTTGATGATGCTGCGGCTGCGGCTGTTGTCCGACGGCAAGGAGCGGACGCGGCGCGAGGTGTACTCCGACGTGGTGGATCACATGCAGCTGTCTGACGAGCACGCTTGGAGCCCATGACGCCCGGGCAAGCAAGGCCCCCAATCGAGTCGGTTGGGCGGTTTCTGCACTCACGCGAGCCGGCGCGGTAACACGACCGAGCCGTGGGTGGTAAAACATCGCCGAGGCTGGTACGGCTCTGCTCGCTGCTCATCCGGGAAGGCTGACGCAGAAGCATCTCGACGCGATTCCCTCTTACGTCGACTATGTCCCTGTTGCACCAGCGCCGAGCGTCGGACCGTCCACGCTTGTAACCGACCCGGCGACCGCGCTGGAGTACCTGAGCAGCATCGGGACTCGGGCCGTCCTCCGGGACTTTGAGTAGCTCGCGACGGCAGATCTGTCCAGCCTGTCTAGACTGCGGGCGGGAGGTGTTGCATGACAGACACGCACTGGCAGGTGCAGGACGCCAAGCAGCGGTTCAGCGAGCTGATCCGCCGCGCGCAGACCGACGGGGTGCAGGTCGTCACCAAGCACGGTGCCGAAGTCGCCGTTGTGCTCGGCATCGAGGAGTTCCACCGGCTCAGCGGGTCCGGCACCGACTTCAAGGAGTACTTGCGTGGCGGCCCGAGAGCCGAGCTGACCATCGCCCGGTCGGGTGCGCTGCCGCGCGAGGTCGACCTCTCCGACGCGTGACGAGCTACCTGCTCGACACGAACGTCGTCTCGGAGCTGCGCCGCCGACGGCCGGACGAGGCGGTACTGGCCTGGTTCGACCGGGCCACGGCGAGCGAGCTCTACCTGAGCGTGCTGACGATCGGTGAGTTGCGGCAGGGAATCGAGAGCCTCCGCCGGCGGGACCCCCGGGGGGCCGAGGCGTTGGGGAGTTGGCACACCGGTCTTCTCAGTGCCTATGCCGATCGCATCGTCCCCGTTGACGCCGCGGTCGCCGACCGATGGGGACGCCTCAACGTGCCCGATCGCGTACCGGTGGTCGACGGGATGCTCGCGGCCACGGCGCTGGTCCACGGCTGGACCCTTGTCACCCGCAACATCAGCGACGTCCGGCGCACGGGCGTGCAGACGCTCAACCCCTTCCTGCCCGCCGACTGACCGCGGACGTCCGAGCCCTGCACGTCCGTGCGTCGTGACAAGGTGAGGACCCGATACCGGAGGAGCGCTCGGTGACGAACTTCGCATTCGTGCGGGCCGAGTGGCCCGAGCTGTTCGCCGAGGCCGCGCGCGCCGAGTACAACGGGGTCGGCGATCCACGGACCAGCTGCTTCTACGCCCGCCGCTGCCTGGAATTGACGGTCGGCTGGCTCTACGACGCGGATGCCACGCTCTCGGCGCCCTATCGGGACGACCTCTCGGCCCGCCTGGGGGAGCCGTCGCTGCGTGCCCTTGTCGGCGCCGACGTCCACGCGAAGATGGACCTGATCCGCCGGTCGGGCAACCGCGCGGTCCACCGCAGCACGCCCATCACCCCGGGTGACTCGCTGCCCGTGGTGGGGCAGTTGTTCCAGGTCCTGTACTGGCTGGCGCGGCACTACTCGCGGGACCCCGCGAACCTGCCCGCGACCGACGTCGCCTTCGACATCGAAGCCATCCCCAGGCCCGTGCCCGCCTCCGTCCGGGTCCAGCGACAGGCGGAGCTCCAGGCCCAGGCGGCGCGGCTCGCCGAGCAGGACGCCGCCATCGCCCGAGCCCGCGAGCAGAACGCCGGCCTGGAAGCCGAGCTCGCCGAACTCCGCGCCCTCATCGCGGCGGCCAAGGTCGCCAACGAGGCACGCCCCGACACCCACGACTACGACGAGGCGACGACTCGCAGCCTCATCATCGACGCGCTCCTCAAGGAGGCCGGGTGGCCGCTGGAGCACCCCGAGGACCGCGAGTTCGAGGTGATCGGTATGCCGGCGCCGAACGGGGGAGACGGTCGCGGCTTCGTCGACTACGTGCTCTGGGGCGACGATGGCAAGCCACTCGGGCTGGTCGAAGCGAAGCGGACCCGCCGGGACGCGAGAGTGGGGCAGCAGCAGGCCAAGCTCTACGCGGACTGCCTGGAGGCCCGATTCGAGCAGCGACCGGTCATCTTCTACAGCAACGGGTACGAGACGTGGATGTGGGACGACACGCGGTACCCACCCCGGTCGGTGCAGGGGTTCTACACCCGCGACGAGCTCGCCCTCCTGGTGCAGCGCCGCACCACTCGACTCCCACTGGCCGAGACGGCTATCAGCTCGCGGATCGTGGAGCGCCACTACCAGCACCGAGCCATCCGGCGGGTCGGCGAGGCCTTCGAGGTTTCCCGCCAGCGACAGGCGTTGGTGGTCATGGCCACGGGTGCCGGCAAGACCCGCGCCGTGATCGCCCTGGTCGATCTGTTGGTGCGCTCGAACTGGTGCAAGCGGGTGCTCTTCCTCGCCGACCGTGTCGCGTTGGTGACACAGGCCGTCGGGGCGTTCAAGACCCATCTGCCGACTGCCACGACCGTGAACCTGGTGACCGAGAAGGCAATTGACGGCCGTGTGTACGTGGCTACGTACCCGACGATGATGGGACTGATCAATGCTGGCGCCGGAGACCAGCGCCGGTTCGGTCCCGGCTACTTCGACGTCGTGGTCATCGACGAGGCGCACCGGTCGGTCTACCAGAAGTATGGGGCGATCTTCGACTGGTTCGACTCGCTTCTCGTCGGACTGACGGCCACCCCGAAGGACGAGATCGACCGCAACACCTACCGGCTGTTTCACCTGGAGGACGGCGTGCCAACCGACGCCTACCCGCTCGGCGAGGCGGTCTCGGAGGGGTACCTCGTCCCGGCGCGGGGGATCAACGTGCCGCTGAAGTTCCCGCGTGAGGGGATCCGCTACGACGACCTGTCGGAAGAGGACAAGGAGGAATGGGACAAGCGGGACTGGGACGAGGACGGCGACGTCCCGGACTCGGTCGCCTCCGATGCGGTGAACAAGTGGCTGTTCAACGCCGACACGGTCGACAAGGTGCTCCACACTCTGATGACCGTCGGCCACCGGGTCGCCGGTGGGGACCGCCTCGGCAAGACCATCATCTTCGCCCGCAACAACCACCACGCGGAGTTCATCCGGGACCGGTTCGATGCCAACTATCCCGAGTACGCCGGCGCCTTCGCGCGGGTGATCACCCACAGGGTCGAGTACGCGCAGTCGCTGATCGACGACTTCTCCGTCAAGGAGAAGGCGCCCCACATCGCGATCTCGGTCGACATGCTCGACACCGGCGTCGACGTGCCCGAGGTGGTCAATCTCGTCTTCTTCAAGCCGGTCCGATCGAAGACGAAGTTCTGGCAGATGTTGGGGCGGGGGACCCGGCTGTGTCCGGACCTCTTCGGTCCCGGGGACGACAAGGTCGATTTCCGGGTCCTCGACGTCTGCGGCAATCTGGAGTTCTTCAACACCGACCCCGCCACCGTCGACGGCCAGCTCGCCGAGTCCCTCGCGCAGCGACTGTTCAAGGCGCGCCTGGAGATGCTGACCGGACTGGACGCGCGCTTGTCGACGGCCCAGCGAGCCGCGGAGCCCTCCACCGTGACGGTGGAGACCGAGGGGGTGTACGTCGTGAGCCCCGGGTCGGACGGTACCCGGACCGAGCGGGGCCTTCGTCGCGACATCGCCTCGACCCTGCAAGAGATCGTCGCGGCCATGAACGTCGACAACTTCGTCGTCCGACCTCAGCGGCAGTGGGTGGAGATCTACGCGGAGCTCGACCGGTGGGACGACCTCAGCGAGCCGGAAGCCGCCGAGGTCGGCGAGCGCCTGTCTGGGCTGCCGAGCCGGGTGACCGACGCCGACGAGCTGGCGAAGCGATTCGACCTGCTGATCCTGCGGCTGCAGTTGGGCACGCTTCACCCCGAGCCTGGCTTCGACCGCCTGCGGGACCAGGTCCGCGAGATTGCCTCAGCGCTGTTGGAGGTCGCCAACATCCCGGCTGTGCGGGAGCAGCAGGACCTGCTGGACGAGGTGTCCGGCGAGCAGTGGTGGGTCGACGTAACCCTGCCGATGCTGGAGCTCCTGCGCAGGCGCGTCCGTTTGCTCGTTCGCCTCATCGACAAGGCCCGACGTCTCGTCGTCTACACCGACTTCGTCGACCAGATCGGCGACGTGACGGACGTGACGATCTCCGGCACGCCGGTCAGCACCGACTTCGAGCGATTTCAGGCCAAGGCTCGGGTATACCTGCGGACGCATCAGGATCACCTGGCTCTCCAGAAGTTGAAGCGGAACAAGCCGCTGACCGTTGCCGACGTCCAGGATCTCGAGCGCATGCTCGCCGAGTCGGGGGCCGGTGCACCCGAGGACATCGAGCGCGCGCGTGCTCAGGCCGACGGGCTGGGTCTGTTCATGAGGAGCCTGATCGGTCTGGACCGGGAGGCGGCCACGGACGTCCTCTCCGGTTTCGTCGCCGGCCGGACGCTGGGTGCCAGCCAGCTGGACTTCCTGAGTCAGATCGTGAACTACCTGACCGAGCACGGGGTGATGGAAGCGGGGCTGCTGTACGAGTCCCCGTTCACCGACCTGGCGCCGCTCGGGCCGGAGTCACTGTTCACATCAGACGAGGTTGGCCTTCTCATCGCCGCCCTCGAGCAGGTGCGGCTGACGGCCGTCGGAGTCGCAGCGGCGTGAAGGGACCACTGGGGCCGGGCTTGACGTCCACGCTGTACGACAGACTGTCTACAGATACCCAGTTGCACCCGGCGGGCCGCCGAGGAGCGCATGGCCCGCAACATCGACCAGTTCTACGGCGACGTCCCGCCTGCGCTGCCGGTCGGGGTGGTCGGTCCCGAGGCTGACGACGACGTCGAAGGCCCGTCAGGCGAGGTCACGCCGGCTGATGCCGCGCGCTGAACCGCTGCGAGGGGAGATCTGGGACGTCCGGTTTCCCGGTTTCCGAGAGCACCCGGCCGCCGTCATGAGCGTGAACCCCGTCAACGTCCGGCTCGGCCACGTCGCGGACATCCCAATCCCGGGACCGAAGGACCGCAGCTCACCCACGTCCGCCTCACGCCCGTGGCCGATTGCGCCGACGCCGCGGTCGAGGCCAGCCGAGTCGGTGGTGGCCGTCCGACGGCCGCGTGGGGACAAGTCCCCCACGCGGCCGTCGCCGTCCTGTTGACCCGCCGGGCTACCGGGGGAGCGCCTGCAGCAGCAGGGTCAGCGCCGTGAGGTAGCGGCCCTGCAGGGTCGCCACGTCGGCGCGGGCGATGCGGTCCGCCGCCCTGGCCGGCACGCCGGTCCTCGGGTTCAGCACCTGCCGCTGGACGTAGATCCGGAGCCGGGCGATGAGCTGTTCCTCACCCGCGGTTCCAGCCACCTTGCTCGCGAGGATGCGCTTGGCCGTCCGCAGATCCGCCGTCGACGCGACGTCGGCGTTGGCGCCGCCCTTCGCGCTGGCGGGAACGGTGGCGGCGCCGCGAGCGTTCGTGGTCAGCCCCCAGCCGAACGGGAACAGTGGCGCGTAGCGGGCGTCACCGACGTTGATCGGCTCCTGGGCCGCACTGCGCGGCCAGGACTGCGGCAGCTGCCCGGTGAACGGCTTGCGACCGAACAGCACGTCGGCCACCCCGGCGCCCTCGGTGCCCGGCAGCCAGGAGGCCACGAGAGCATCGATCTTGCCGAGCTGGCCGGTGACGATCTGCGGCCGACCGGACACGACCAGCACGACGCACTTGGGCAGGGTCGTGCAGACCTTGTTCACCGTCGCCTGGTCCTCGGCCTTGAGCTCCATCGTCTTGGGCTCGCGCGGCACGCCCTTGTCGGACGGGTCGTAGGCCCACTGCGGACCGCCGACGTCGCCGAAGCCCTCCGAGTACGGCGTCTCACCCACCACCACGACGCCGACGTTGCTGCCCGCCATGGGCGCGGAGGCGTCCTTGCTGTAGGTGATGGACGCGTCCGGCGCGACCTGCCGCATGCCCTGTAGGATCGACGTGCCCTGGGTGTGCACGCCGGACTGGCCCTGCCAGGTGATCGTCCAGCCACCGGCCTGGTTGCCCAGGTCGTCGGCGTTCCGGCCGGCGACGTAGACCTTGGCGTTGCGCCGCAGCGGGAGCGCGTTGCCGCCGTTCTTCAGCAGCACCTGGGACTCCGCGGCGGCCTGCCGGGCGACGGCGCGGTGCGCGGTGTCGCCGATCTCCCCGGCGTGGCGACGGTCGGAGTAGGGCCGCTCGAACAGGCCGAGCTGGAACTTCTTGGTGAGGATCCGCGACACGGCGTCGTCGATGCGGGCCATCGACACCTTCCCGGCACCGACCTGTGCGGTCAGCGCGGTCTGGAAGTCCTGATAGTTGAACGGCGCCATCGCCATGTCGCCACCGGCGTTGACATAGGCGGCGACCTTGTCGGCATAGGTCGGCAGCACGATCTGGTCGATGCCGTTGTAGTCGCTGATGACGAACCCGTCGAAACCGACCTTGTCCTTCAGCCAGCCCTGGATGAGCTCCTTCTGGGCGTGCATCTTCAGCGGGTTGCCCAGACCGTCGTCGGTGAAGTCGACGCTGGAGTAGGACGGCATGACCGACCCGACGTGGTGCTGGCGCACCGCGGGCAGGTACGGCGCGAGGTCGATCCGGTTGAAGTGGGCCCGGCTCTGCTGGGTGATGCCCTGGTCGATCGGGTAGTCGCTGCCGTTCGCGCCAGCGCTGTTGCGCCCGCTGCCGTAGGTGGTGTCCCCGTCGCCGGCGAAGTGCTTCGCGGTCGCCAGGACGTGGTCGCTGGCGGCGAGGTCCTTGGTGCGGGTGCCCTGCAGCCCGTCGATGGAGGTCTCCATCTTGATGACCAGCGACGGGTCCTCACCGAAGGACTCATACGTCCGGCCCCACCGGGTGTCCCGGGCAACGCACAGGCACGGGGCGAAGACCCACGGGATGCCGGTGGCGCGGGTCTCGCTCGCGACCATGTGCTCGGCCCGCTGGACGAGCTTGGGATCGCGGGTGGCGCCGAGCCCGATGTTGTGCGGCAGCAAGGTCGCGCCATAGAGGTTGCCGTGGCCGTGGACGGAGTCGATGCCGTAGAGCAGCGGAATCTGCAGCCGGGTCTGCAACGCATAGGACTGGTAGGCGTCGACCATGTCCGCCCAGGCCGCAGGGTCGTTGGTCGGTGGGGTGGACCCACCGCCGGACAGCAGGGAGCCCAGGTTCCAGGTGCTGATCAGGGGCCGGTTGGTATCGACGGCGGCGCGCTCGGCCTGGGTCATCTGCCCGATCTTCTCGGCCAGCGTCATCCGCGACACCAGGTCCCGGACGCGCGCGGCGACCGGCAGGCGCTTGTCCAGGTAGGGCAGACCGTGCGCGTTCACCACGACCGTGGGCTGGGCACCGGCGAGGCTGCCGTTGGTGGCCCGCAGGCGGACCGGGATCGTCCGGGCGGTCTGGGCGCCCGGGACACGCAGCGTCGTGACCTTGATGGCCCGCGTGCTGCCGGCCGGCGACCCGGCCGGGAAGGTGACGGTGCCCGAGGCGGGCCGGAAGTCGCGGCCGGGAACACCGCTGCCACGGCCGGTGGACCAGCTCACGGTCACCGGAGACGTGCCGGCCGCCTTGGCCAGGGTGACCGGGACGGTGGCGACCGCACCCGGGGCCACGGTGGTGACCGGCTCGGCGGAGACCGTCGGAACCGGCTTGGCGGAGACCGCCGGAACCGGCTTGGCGGTGACCGCCGGTCCGGACGCCCGGGCAGTGGGCGGCACGCCGGCGGCGGTGGGTGCGCCGGCAGCGGCTGGTGCGCCGACCCCGACGGCCAGGACGCTCAGCGCGGCGAAGCCGGCCAGGGCTGCCGGACGGGCGGACGGTGAGAAGGCTCGGATTCGACGACGGGGATGGGAACGGGGCACAGGTCCTCCTTTGGAGTGTGCTGAACGTGACGGGCCACGCGCGGGCCGTGGCCGATCTTGCCCAGGAGTGACCGGAAGGGCAAGGCTTGTGCCGCCAGTCGTTCCAGGTCGGCCCGAGAGCGTCGCTCTGGCAACTCAGGGCAGGCAGCGCACGGCGCATGCGTCCAGTTCGGCGCCCAGTCGGGCCGGCGCCTCGTACCCGACGACGGCGCCGCGGACGAGGTCGACGATGGGCTCGTGCTCAGGCCGGGAGAGCGACTGCTTCCCCGGGCCGGTCGACGTCGGACGCGCGGCCGGCCGTCACGGTGAGTCCGTGGCCGTCCGCGGCGACGCCCACCCGGACCGTCGCCCCGTCCGGGACGTCGCCGGCGAGGACCAGTCGCGCCAGCGGGTCCCCGATCGCGGACTGGACCAGTCGGCGCAGCGGTCGGGCGCCGTAGACCGGGTCGTACCCGGTCCGCGCCAGCCAGTCGGTCGCCTCTTCCGACACGTCCAGCACGATCCGCCGGTCGGCCAGCCGGTCGGCCAGCCGCCGCACCTGCAGAGCGGTGACCCGGGCGAGCTCGTCCGGACCGAGCGCGTCGAAGACGACGATCTCGTCCAGGCGATTGACGAACTCCGGTTTGAACGAGGCCCGGACCGCGGCCATCACCGACTCCCGTCGTTGGTCCGCCGTCAGGGTCGGGTCGGCGATGAACTGCGAGCCCAGGTTGGACGTCAGGATCAGGATCGTCTGGCGGAAGTCGACCGTGCGGCCCTGCCCGTCGGTCAGCCGGCCGTCGTCGAGCACCTGCAGCAGCACGTCGAATACCTCCGGGTGGGCCTTCTCCACCTCGTCGAACAGCACGACGCTGTAGGGCCGGCGGCGGACCGCCTCGGTGAGCTGGCCGCCCTCGTCGTAGCCGACGTAGCCCGGCGGTGCGCCGACCAGGCGGGCGACGGAGTGCTTCTCCCCGTACTCGCCCATGTCGATGCGGACCATCGCGTGGTCGTCGTCGAACAGGAACCCGGCCAGCGCCCGCGCCAGCTCCGTCTTGCCGACCCCGGTCGGGCCGAGGAACAGGAACGAGCCGGTCGGCCGGTCCGGGTCGGCGATTCCCGCCCGGGCCCGGCGGACCGCATCGGCCACCGCCACGACCGCCGCCCGCTGTCCGACGACCCGGTCGCCGAGCTCGTCCTCCATCCGCAGCAGCTTCCCGCGCTCGCCCTCCAGCAGCCGGCCGGCGGGGATGCCGGTCCACGCCGACACCACCGCTGCGATGTCGTCGGCGGTGACCTCCTCGGCGACCATCAGGCCCCCCGAACGGGCGGGGTCGGCCTCGCTGGCCTCCGTCAGCTCACGCTCCGCAGCGGGGATGCGGCCGTAGATCAGCTCGGCCGCCGCGTCCCATCGGCCCTCCCGCTGCTCGCGCTCGGCCTGCACCCGCAGCTTGTCCAGCTGTTTCTTCAGCTCACCGACCCGGTTCAGGCCGGCCTTCTCCCGCTCCCAGCGGGCGTTGAGGGAGTCCAGCCGTTCCTGCCGGTCGGCGAGGTCCGCACGCAACCGGTCGAGGCGGGCCAGCGACGCCGGGTCGGCCTCCTTGGACAGCGCGAGCTCCTCCATCCGCAGCCGGTCGACCGCGCGCTGCCCGACGTCGATCTCCTCCGGGCGGCTGTCGATCTCCATCCGCAACCGGGAGGCGGACTCGTCGACCAGGTCGATGGCCTTGTCGGGCAGGAACCGGGCGGTCAGGTAGCGGTCGGACAGCGCGGCGGCGGCGACGAGGGCGGCGTCGGCGATCTGCACCTGGTGGTGCGCCTCGTACCGGCCCTTCAGCCCGCGCAGGATCGCGACGGTGTCCTCGACGCTGGGCTCGCCGACCAGCACCTGCTGGAATCGGCGCTCCAGGGCGGGATCGCGCTCGATGTGCTTGCGGTATTCGTCCAGCGTCGTCGCGCCGACCAGTCGCAGCTCGCCGCGCGCCAGCATCGGCTTGAGCATGTTGCCGGCGTCCATCGCGCTCTCCCCGGTCGCCCCGGCCCCGACGACGGTGTGCAGCTCGTCGATGAAGGTGACGACCTCACCGTCGGAGTCCTTGATCTCGGCGAGCACGCTCTTCAGCCGCTCCTCGAACTCCCCCCGGTACTTCGCCCCGGCGACCATCGCACCGAGGTCGAGGGAGACCACGCGGCGCCCGCGCAGCGACTCCGGGACGTCACCGGCGACGATCCGCTGGGCCAGTCCCTCCACGACGGCGGTCTTGCCGACGCCGGGTTCGCCGATCAGCACCGGGTTGTTCTTCGTCCGCCGCGACAGGACCTGGATCACCCGGCGGATCTCGGAGTCGCGGCCGATGACCGGGTCCAGGTCGCCGGACCGGGCCAGGTCGGTCAGGTCGGTGCCGTACTTCTCCAGCGCCTGGTACCCGGACTCGGCCTCCGGGCCGGTCACCTTCCGCGAGCCGCGGACCGCGGCGAAGGCGGCGAGCAACGCCGCGACGTCCGCGCCCGTGCGGCGCAGCAGGTCCGCCGCGGGGGAGTCGACGTCGGCCACCGACACCAGCAGCAGCTCGGTGGACACGTGGCTGTCCCCGGCTTCGCGGGCGCGGCGGCCGGCGTCGGCGAGTACGCGCAGCATCGCCGCAGACGTGGTCGGCGCGGCCACCGAGGATCCGCGCGCCTTGGGCAGGGCACGGACCAGGGCATCGGCACCGGTGGCGACGGCGCTCCGCAGACCGGGGCTCTCGGTCGCGCGGCCGACGGCGTCGAGCAGCGAACCGGCGGTGCCGTCGGTCTGCACGAGCAGTGCGGCGAGCAGGTGCGCGGGCTCGATGTCGGGGTTGCCGGCGGCGGTGGCCGCCTCGATGGCCGCCGCGAGCGCCTCGCGGCTCCGGGTCGTCAGCTGGTCGGGGTTCATCGCGTCCCTCGCGTCGGTCGGGTCGGGTGGGGTCGGGGCCGGGCGGCTCCCTTCACCGCACGGCAGCCTGCCCGCATTGAGTCTGCTCAACTCAACTCTTGCCGTCCACCGTCGATTCCCGGGCGGGTGCCCCGACTGCTGCGCGGCTGCTCTCGGCGACGCCAGCGAGCCGGCGGATCACCGCCAGGCCGGCTGGGCTGCCCGGCCAGTGCCGGGCCAGCGCCTCCGGACCGGCTCGCCGGACCACCGAGCGCAGCACCAGCGCGGCGAGCACGAGGTCATCGGCCTGACCCAGGATCGGTACGACGTCGGGGATCAGGTCGATCGGGCTGGCCAGGTAGATCAGCAGCAGGACCAGTCGGACGCGGACCGGACGGGCGACGGCTGGGTCCGCGGTGAGCCGGCGGACGAGCCGGACGAGGTCGGGCACCAGCCGGAGCGCGTCGCGCGCGGTGATCTCCGGGTGGGCGCGGGCGTACACCAGCAGGGACCCGACCAGCACGGCGTAGGCCAGACACAGCCCGGCCACCACGACCAGAGCGGTGCGCCACTGCGTGAACATCCAGGACATCATCGGCGCGGCGCCCGTCCGGTGCGGTGGGCCGGATCGTCAGACGCGCGGGTCGTACGGGTCGCGGGGGTCGGGGCGTTCCCCCGGCGGCGTTCGGTACCCGGGGTCCGCCGGCGGCGTCCGGTAGGTGGGGTCGACGCGCTCGGGAGCGACCGGCTCGACGTAGCGACGCTGCTCGACGACGGGCGCGGCGAGCCGGCGGCGCTGGCTGAGCAGCCAGATGATGGAGATGACCAGGCCGACGAGGCCGACCACCATCAGGACGACCCCGACGGTGCCGACGTCGATTCCCGAGACCCGCGCGGTGACCGCGAACTTGAGGATCGCGCCGATCGCAATCAGGACGAGACTGCCGCCGATGGTCATGGGACTCCTCGTGGACGGGGGCGACGGGACTCCGCCGGGCGTCAGCGTAACCATCCGTGACCGACGGGGGGCGCGGCGGCGCCGGTGGCGGAGCCTGCGCGGCACCTCTGCGTTCAGCGCAGCAGCGCGGCGAGGTGGTCCGCGATCCGCCAGGCCATCGCCATGATCGTCAGTGCCGGGTTGGCGCTGCCGTTGGTCGGGTGCAGTGAGCCGTCGGCGACCGTGACCCCTGCGGTGCCCCAGACCGCGCCCCATGGGTCGGTCACCGACGTGCGCGGATCGGTGCCCATCCGGCACGTCCCGGCCTGGTGCTGGCCGCCGCTGAGCGCGTTGGCCGCGGCCGGTCGGGTGCGTTCGACGCGCCCGGCGCCGCTGGCCTGCAGCCAGCCCGCAGCGACCTCGGCCAGCCGGGCGGCGCCGATCCGGTCCTGCGGGTGCGGACCATGCCCGGTGAACCGGGCGACGGGCAGACCCGCGGCGTCGGTGACCCCGGCCGCCAGCCGGACGCGGGAGGACGGGCGCGGCAGCTCCTGCAGCGGGCCGGCGACGAACGCGGTCCGCGGGTAGGTGTGGCGCAGGTCCGCCATCCCGTGCGCGCCCCAGGACCGGACGAGCCCGAGCGCGGCCAGCTTCCCCCAGGCCTCGACCGGCGTCGGCACGAACTCGTTGGTCAGGATCGCGCCGCCCTGCACCCCGGGGTTGCCGTGCCGGAAGTCGGTCGTGGAGATCGACGCCCCCGGCCCCACGCAGTCCTGCACGACCTCGTCGAAGATGCCCACCGCGCCGGCGTAGGCGTGACCCTGCAGGTACCGGCCGACCTGGTCGTGGTCGTTGCCGACCCCGCTGAGCAGCAGCAGCCGCGCAGACTCGACCGCGCCGGCCGCGACGACGGTGTGCCGAGCCCGGATCTCGCGGCGGGCGCCGTCCGGGCCGCGCAGGCGGACCCCGGTCACGGTTCCGCCGCCCGCACCGCCGGATCCCGGTGCGCCGCCAGGCCCGGTGAGCAGCTGCTCGGCGACCACCTCGGCCACGAGGTCACACCGCCCGGTGGCCAGCGCGGCGGGGATCAGCGTGGCATCGGTGCCGTTCTTGGCGTCGGCCTGGCACGCGAACCCGACGCAGGTGCCGCAGCGCACGCATGCCGGGCGTCCGTTGAACGGCCGGGAGTTGATCAGCAGCGGGACGGCCGCCGTCGCGATCCCCAGCTGCCGCGCGCCGCGGGCGAGCACGCCCTCGGCCAGCGACGGGGCGAACGGCGGCATCGGGTAGGGCCGGGAGCGCGGCCCGTCGTGCGCACGCTGCCCGTCCGGCCCACAGACCCCCAGGGCGTGCTCGGCGCGGTCGTACCAGGGCTCGAGGTCGTCATACCCGATCGGCCAGTCCGGCCAGGCCCCCTCGTCCGGCCTGCCCCCCTCGTCCGGCCCGCCCTGCCCGTCCGGCCTGCCGCTCCCGACGTTCGCGCCTGTGCTCGGGACAGGTCCGTAGGTGCTGCCCATCCGGAAGTCCGCCGGGCTGAACCGCCACGCCTGAGCCCCGTAGACCCGGGTGCCGCCGCCGACCGCGCTGGCGTTGCCGTTCCACCGGGGGTCCGGGGTGTCCACGACGTCCTGGCCGACGACCCGCGGGTTGCGCCCGGGCTCCGGGTCCAGCTGCCGGGCCCGGCCGGTGCTGACGCGGGCGTTGCGCAGGTGGTCCAGTGGCAGCGCCGTGCGCGACAGAGACCGGCCACGCTCGACCAGCAGGACGTGCACTCCCGCCTGCGCGAGTACCCACGCCACGACGCCGCCACCGGCGCCCGCCCCGACGACCACCACGTCGTAGGCGTCGCCGATCTGTGAGAACTCAGTCGTGCGGGGCGCCGGGTGCTCCGCCGGCGGCCAGTCGGCTCCCGGCGGCAGCGGCCGGAAGCCGAGCCCCGGCCACGTCGACGGATCGGCCAGCCGGGCCGTCACCGCCGTGGTGAGCACCTGTCTCGCAGCGTCCCCGGCGGGGTCGTCCCGGGCCAGAAGCTTGTCGACCAGGCGGTTCCGGTCCGCCGCCGGCCAGCTCGACGCCGGCCCGGCCAGGCCGGCCTCGTGCCCGCTCAAGGCCAGCGCGGACAGGACCGCATCCGTCGCGGGTCCCTGCTGCAGCACCGCCCGGTCGCCGCCCGGCGCCAGCAGCTCGGCCAGCCCGGCCCCGTCCTGACCGGGGTCGCTCACCGGCGGACCGTCCGTGTCCATGGAGGCACCGTGCCACCCCCCGGCGACGAACTGCTGCCCAACCGCGGCGAACAGTGCCGTCACTGCCCGGGCAGCATCAGCTCCATGCGCATGATCAGCTGATCCAGGGTGTCCGCGAACTCGTCGGCCGCGTGATTCTCGGCCAGCTGCCCGCGCAGCCGGGCCAGGTCCGGGAACGGCTCGAGCAGCTCGTCGGACAGGGCCGGTTCCGAGCGCGGGAGCGGGGAGAAGTCGCCGTCCAGCTCGGCAACCTCCAGCAGCAGGTGGCCCAGCAGCAGGCTGGTGAAGCTGCGGTAGGCGGTGACCGCCGATCCGTCGGCGAACCCCCGGCTGATCAGGCCGTGCAGGAAGGTCTGCACCCACAGCAGGCTGCGCAGCGGCGGGCGCACCCACGGCGCGATCGCCGGTTGCGTGACCAGCAGCGGGAACACCCGCGGGTGCGCGAGGGCGGCGTTCCTGATGCCGGTCGCCAGGCGGCTGATGAAGTCCTGCCACGACGAGGCCGCCCCAGGGTCGCCCAGCGGGTCCTCGAACAGCTGCCCGACGACGGACTCGATGACCGCGTCCAGCAGCGCCTCGCGATTGGGCACCCAGTGGTAGAGCGACATCGCCTCGACGCCGAGCGCGTTGGCCATCCGGCGCATCGTCAGCTGCCCGACGCCGCGGTCGTCGATCAGCGCGATGGCGGTGGCGACGACGCGTTGGTAGCTGAGTGGGGTGGGCGGGGTCCCGTGCGGTGTCGCCCTGCCCTGGGCGAGTTTCGCCACGACCTCACGGTCGATCTCCTCGCCGGCCACGGAACACCTCTCAGCGCCACCACCTCGGCGCCGGCGCGCACGGATCGCGCGGCCGGCGATGCGGCGGACGGCGTCGCGGGTGGGCTGCGCCGAAGTCTAGGCAGCCGCGGCCCACCGGTCCGAAGGTCTGGCCAGCCAGTGGGTTCCTCAGCTCCGGAGGCTGGCCGTGAGTTGCCGCCGGGCACGCGCCAGTCGACCGCGGACGGTCGGCTCGGGCAGGGCAAGGCTGTCGGCGACCTCCTGGTAGGTGCGGCCCTGTACCTGGTGGAGCGAGAAGACCGACCGCAGGGACGCGGGGAGAGCGGTGATCGCGTCGGCGACTGCCCTCAGCTGCTCGCGGGCGAGCACCGCACGCTCCACGTCGGGGGAGCCGTCCCACTCCCGCCACGTGCTCACCACGTCCGGCGATGTCCGCGCGCGGGAACGTCGAGCCCGGACGAGGGAGACGGCGCGGTTGACGACGACCCGGTGCAGCCAGGTGGTGAACGGCGCGGACCCGGTGAACGAACCCAGCGAGGTCCACAGGGTCATCAGCACGTCCTGGGTGACGTCCTCGGCGTCCTCCCGATTGCCGACGACGCGGTAAGCCGTCCGATGGATCCGGGCTGTGTGGCGGCGGGCGAGCGCCTCGTAGGCGGCGACGTCGCCGGCCGCTGCCAGTGCGGCGAGCTCGACGTCGGGCCGCGGGTCATCGGTGGTCATCCGCGACCGCGGCCGCCGGGACATGCCCGCGCGGCGCCCGGCCCGCGATCCGATGCCGGTGGCGCGGGACTGCGGTCCGGTGGGTTCCCTGACCAACCTGATCACGGCTGCTCCTTCTCGCGCGTGGGCGAGGCGCTCTCGCGGCCACGACTGCGAGGCACAGCCTTACACGATAAGGAGCCACCCCCGGACCGGAGCTGTTCACCGCGCCGGCGGGCATACCACCGTCAGCCAGCTGTGCAGCGGGGACCGCTGATCTCGTGGGTCCGTTGTTCGCGGAGGGCGCGTAGCAGGACGGCGGCCCAGGTGCGGAAGGGCCGCCAGGCTTCCGCGATCTCCCCCAGTGTCCGGTCCGGGCCGTACAGCTCGGCGACCTCGCTGTCGAGCCGCCGCTCGTGCTCGGGCAGGGCGTCGGGGGCGTTGGCGCCGCGGACGACGACGAGTTCGGCGCCGAACGGCCCGAGGCCGTTGATCCGCCGTACTGCCTGCACGGCCTGCTCGGGCTCGAGGGCCCGCAGCGCCGCCCCGTCGAGCTGTCCGTCGAGGGCGGCGTCGGCGACGGCGTGCAGGTAGTCGACCTTGCGGCCAGGCAGGTCGAGGTCGAGGGTGCGCAGCAGGTGGGGGGCCGGGAACGCGCCGGCTTCACCGTGCCGGTGGACGAGGTCGTCGCGGAGCCGGGCGGCTTGCACGATGCGGATGCGCTGGGACAGCACCGCCCAGGCGGCGGCCTCGTAGGGGGAATGGAAGCCACAGGGCCGCAGTCCGGGCAGTTGCCGCTGGGCATTCGCGATCACCCGGTCGCGACGGGCGACGCCGGGCCAGTCCCGTGCGTCGACGTCCAAGGACAGGAACCGGCGAGCCTGGTCGGCCGCGGCGTCCAGGTCGCCATCGCCGGACACCACGATCCGCGCGATGTCGCCCCGCTGGGTCACGGCGAGCTCGGCGCGTGACCAGTCGCCCTCGACGCGGAAGACCGAGCGCAGCTGCGACCGATCGTCCTGGCGGATCAGGGTCGCCGGGGAGAACCCTTCCCAGAAGGCTCGACTGGTTGCCAGCGACCACGGTCCGAACACCTCGACAGCCACCTCGTGGTGCTTCATCACCGTGTCTCCGGTCTGACCTCAGGCCCGTTGGGGGGTCAGGGCTGGTCGTGGATGGTGACGACGTAGCCGTCCGGGTCGCTGAAGCTGAACGTGCGGCCGAACGGCCCGTCGAAGGGGGCGCCGGGCACCGGGACACCGGCGGCGGCAAGGGAATCGTGCAGCGCCTGCGCGTCGTCCGCGTGCAGCCACAGCGCCACCCCCACCCCGGGCCGCGGCGCGGCGGCGTCCAGGTCGACGCCTGGCAGCGGCTCGCGGACCGCGAAGGACGTGGGGCCGGTGTCGAACACAACCGCGCCGGGCGGGCTGGTCGGCAGCCGGCGCAGCCCGAGGCGGTCCTGGTAGAACGCGGCCGAGCGGTCCAGGTCGCGGACCTGTAACGCGACGAAGTCCGGTCCGGTGACAGTCATGTGATCCTCCTGGGCAGTGTCAGTGCCTTGACATCAGCCAGTGTGTGTCAGGATCGTGACATGCGTCAAGCGGAGCCGGTCGCGCACGACCTGCAGGAGGCGGTGGGTTACGTCCTCAAGCAGGCCGCCAACGCGCTGCGCTCGGCGATGGACACCGCGCTGCGCCCGCTGGAGCTCACCGTTCCGCAGTACGCGTGCCTGGAGCTGCTGCTCCGGCATCCGGGCCTGTCGAACGCAGAACTGGCCCGTGGCGCGTTCGTCACCCGCCAGTCCATGAACGGGGTGCTGCGCGGGCTCCAGGAGCGCGGGCTGGTGACCCGACCCGCCACCGCTCCGCGTGGCCGGGCACTGCCCACCCAGCTCACCTCCACCGGCCAGCGGCACCTGCGCGCGGCCAGTGTCGCCGTCCGCGCCATCGAGCAGCAGATGCTCGCTCCGCTTCTCCCCGCTCAACAGCACCGGCTCCGCGACGACCTCGCCGCCTGCGCCGCCGCGCTCTCACCCGCTGGCAACTGAGGACGCTGGCAACTGAGGACGGTGGCAACCGAGAACGGGGCGACGGTCCGTCTCAGCGATCAGTCGCCCAAACGTCGACCTGGACCTGCTCGCGCGCGACGGTGACCGGCACCTGGTCCGTGGCCTGGACGCGGCGGACGCCGACGCGGACTCGCTCGACCGGCCGCAGCTGCACGCTCACGACCGGAACCTCGGCGTGCAGGTCGACGACCAAGGTGCGGCCGCTCGGGTCCTCGGGCCCGTCCGCGGCCACATCCGCCTCGACGTCGTAGACCTCGTCCGGGCCGGTGGCCGCCGGACCGAGCGGCGGGTCGAACTCGAGGACCTCACGGCGCACGACCACCTCGATCCGCTGGGTATCGGTGACGATCCGCCGGCGGAACCGCACGATCCCACAGGCAACGCGCTCGACGCCGACCCGGTCGCGCTGCTCGTGGAGCACGATCAGGGGCGGGTCGTCGGGGCCGGACCGCTTCTGCGGAATGGTCATCGCCGGCTCACGCACCCAGGCCGGCGCGGTCGACCCTGCGGTGGAAGCGCATTCCGGCCAGGCCGCCGAGGATCGCACCGACCAGGGCCGCGACCGCAACCACGAGCAGCGCGACGATCCCGCCGGTGGTCAGGGTTCCCTCGTTCACCGGAATCCTCGGGAAGCTGTTCAGATTCGCCAGTAGGTCGTACTTGTTCCCCGCGATGACACCGAGAACAGCCACGACCACCGCGACCAGCACCGCCCACAACCACACCGCCAGACCCTGCTTCGCACCGTCGAACCGGGCCATCCGCCCGGCGACGTAGCCACCGCAGTAGTAGGCGACCAGCACGATCACCAGCAGCGCGACCGCGCCCACGATCCCGACGGTGGTCGCGTTCCGGGTCGCGTTCGCCGCCGCCTGACCGACATCGGTCGTCGTGGCCACCCCGATGGCGGTCCCGGCCGCACTCAGCAGCGCGGTCAGCAACACCGCCATCCCCGTCGCGGTCAACCACCCGAAGAACGCCGACCCGAACTTGATGCCGCCGTGCTCGGCCTTCTCCCGCGCGACCACGGTCTGCCGGTCCGGTCCCGCGTTCAGCCGGTGACCGCTGCCGGCCACGCCGGCGGGGACAGCATCGGCCCGCACGGCACCGCTCTCGCCCGCCGAACCCGGACCGTCCGTCGGGCGGGGCGAGCCGGGGGTAGGTGTCGTCGAGCTCATGATGATCACTCCAGAAGGTTGCGCGGTGAATGTGCTGCGACGGTGGGTCACCGGTCGCCGGTCCGACGTCGTCAATCTGTGCGGCGAGAACGACGCTCGCGCAGCGTCAATCCGGCCCCGACCGCGAGCAGTGATCACCGAGATCACTGATCTGTTGGGAGACGGGCCGAACGACCCTGCGGGGGCTGGCTGTGTACGAGATGTTCGACGCAGCAGCCGCGTGATCCTCACGGCCAGCGGGCAGGAAGTTGCCGAGCAGGCGCCAGCGGCCCGCGCTCGGTGTCATAGTCGCGGGGCGAGAACCGGTCCGCACTCCGCAGGAGCAGCGTTGCCGACCTGGTACGAGTCATCCCAGGATCTCGGGTCCGCGTCGACGCACCACCGCCGGGTGCTGTCCCGCGCTGCCGGAGCCTGGCCCGAGCGCCCGAACCACTGACCGAAGGATCCCGATGTCCTCCAGCCGCGCAATCCCGACGGCCGGCGCCCGCGCGGCCAACACTCTCGACCGGCCCCAGAACCCCGACCGGTCCGAGTCAGCCGACCAGCCCGAGTCAGCCGACCGGTCCGAGTCAGCCGACCAGCCCGAGGGACCGAGCCGGTCCCGCGCCGGCGCGGCCGAGGTCATCGGCACGTTCTTCCTCGTCTACGCGGGAACCGCGACGGCTGCCGCAGCACACCTCGGCGAGACGATCGCCGGCAGCCCGGCGGACTCCCTGGCGATCGCGCTGGCGTTCGGTTTCGTCCTGGCAGCCATGGTCGCCGGGCTCGGGCAGGTGTCCGGCGCGCACCTCAACGGTGCCGTCACCCTCGGTCTGGCGGTCACCGGCCGGTTCCCTTGGCGGTTCGTGCCGACCTACCTGCTCTGCCAGCTGTTCGGCGCCGTCCTGGGCGCCGGCGCGACCTGGGCGACGCTCGGTGAGCGGTCTCGGACCGTGGCGCAGCTCGGGGCCACCTTCCCCGCTCCCGGCGTCGGGGAGCTGCGGGCCGTGGTGGTCGAGGCGCTGATCACCTTCCTGCTCGTCTTCGTGATCATCGCGACCGCCGGCGACGACCGCGTCACGCACGCCGTCGCCGCGCCCGCGATCGGGTTCGCCCTCGTGGGCGCCGTGCTGATCGGTGGACCGGTCACCGGCGGCGCCGCCAACCCGGACCGCGCCCTCGGTCCGATGCTGCTGGCGTGGAACTTCACCTCACTGTGGGTGTACCTGGTCGGACCGCTGGTCGGTGGGGTCGTCGCCGCGGTCACCTACGACCGTTTCGTCTCCCGCACGACCGCTCCGTCGACCGACTGACCGCTCCGGCCGGCCGGCCGCTCCAACCGATCGACCCGACCGGCAGGGGGCGGGCGATGACTTACCGGTGGCGTCCGGGTCTGCCCTCCGACAGGACAACAGGACTGCCCGACAGAGAGGCTGGACCCATGCCCACGACCACTGCCTGCCTGTGGTTCGACGGCCAGGCCGAACAGGCCGCGCAGCAGTACACCGCGATCTTCCCCAACTCGCGGATCACCGGGACCACCCGGGTCGGGCCGGGTGGTCCCGGTACCGACGGGGACGTGTTGACCGTCGATTTCACCCTCGACGGTCAGCAGTTCATGGGCCTCAACGGCGGTCCGCAGTTCTCGTTCACCGAGGCGATCTCGTTCCAGATCCCGTGCGCGGACCAGGACGAGGTGGACCACTACTGGGACCGGCTGTGCGACGGCGGCCAGCCGGGGCAGTGCGGATGGCTCAAGGACCGGTTCGGCGTCTCCTGGCAGGTCGTACCCACCGCACTGCCGGAGCTGCTCGGGGACCCGGACCCCGGCCGGGCGCAACGCGCGATGCAGGCGATGCTCTCGATGGGCAAGCTCGACATCGCGGTGATGCGAGACGTCGCCGACCGGGTCCCGGTCTGAACACTGCCGACCGGAACGTTCGCATGCCAGCCCGTCGGGGCGGGTGGTCGCCGGACCTGTCAGGCAGTCCCAGGCCCCGGTTCACCCGGTGGCGGCGCTCACCGCGTGGCGCCGCTCACCGCGGCGAGGACGCCGAGGCGAGCTGGGATCCGGCGAGCTCCGCCTCGACCAGTGGGGCGACCTGCGTGCCGAGCAGCTCGATGGCGTGCAGCACCTGCTGGTGCGGCATGGTGCCGACGCTCACGTGGAGCATGAACCGGTCGATGCCCAACGTCCGCTGCATCCGGACGATCTTCGCGGCGACCTGATCCGGCGAGCCGAGGACCAGCGACCCCCGCGGGGACACCGCACCCTCGAAGCCCTGGCGGGTCAGCGGCGGCCAGCCGCGCTCGCGGGCGAGCTGGGTCATCGCCACCTGGTAGCTCGGGAAGAACTGCTCGCTCGCGGTGGCGGCGTCGTCGGCGACGAAACCGTGCGCGTGCACCGCGGTCGGGGCGGCGGCCGGGTCGTGGCCGTACTCGCGCAGCGCGCGGCGGTGCAGGTCGGTCAATGGCGCGAACCGGTCCGGCTCCCCGCCGATGATCGCCAGCGCCATCGGCAGGCCCAGGGCGCCGGCGCGGACCACCGACGCGGGGTTGCCGCCGACACCGACCCAGATCGGCAGCGACCCCGGCACCGGGCGCGGGTACACGGCCTGGTCACGCAGTGCCGGACGGAACCGGCCGGACCAGGTGACCTCGCCCGAGTTCCGCAGGGCGAGCAGCAGGTCGAGCTTCTCGGCGAACAGTTCGTCGTAGTCGGCCAGGTCGTAGCCGAACAGCGGGAAGGACTCGGTGAACGACCCACGGCCGGCGATGATCTCCGCGCGGCCCTGCGACAGCTGGTCCAGGGTCGCGAAGTCCTGGAAGACCCGGACGGGGTCGTCGGAGCTGAGCACGGTCACCGCGCTCGTCAGCCTGATCCGGCTGGTCCGGGCGGCCGCTGCGGCGAGGACGACGGCGGGCGAGGACGCGGCGAAGTCGGCACGGTGGTGCTCACCGACCCCGTAGACGGTCAGACCGACCTGTTCGGCGGTCTCGACCTCCTCCACGACCTGGCGCAGCCGCTCGCCGTGCCCGACCAGCTCGCCGGTCTGCGGGTCCGGGTAGGTCTCCGCGAACGTGGTGATGCCGAGTTCCATGGCCGTACCTCCGTGTCGACGCCGGCGGCCCGTCGGTCGGGCCGTCTGGTCGTCTGGTCGTCTGGTCGTCTGGTCGTCTGGTCGTTGCACCGTCAACCACTTTGCCCCGGTGCCTGTTCCCGGCAGCTCGGCCGGTCGCGACGGGGCCATCTCGGTACCGTCCGGCTTCCGGCGGGAACGAGGAGGCGGCGGTGCGGGACCACGAGGTGGACGACCACCCGCCCCCGAGGGTGGCGGCGCTGGCCGGGGGACGCCCGCTCCGCCTGCAGTGGCGCAACGAGGTGGGCGGGACCACCTGGGCGGTGGGGGATCCGCCGTCGGAGTACGTGAAGTGGTCGCCGTCCCCCGCTGGGCCGGACCTGGCCGCCGAGGTCGCGCGGCTCAGGTGGCTGGCCACCTGGACGCCGGTGCCGCGGGTGCTGCAGGCCGGCGCGGACGGCGACGGGACCTGGCTCCGGACGGCTGCCATGCCGGGCCGCAGCGCGGTCGACCGCCGCTGGCTGGCCGAGCCGGCGACGGCCGTCGCGGCCATCGGCCGCGGGCTGCGCGCGTTCCACGACGCCGTCCCGGTGGCGGTCTGTCCGTTCAGCTGGTCCGCCGCCGCGCGGGTGGCCGACGCAAGCCGGCGGGCGGCTGCCGGGCGGCTCGAGCCCGGCCGGTGGCATCTCGAGCACCGGGGCCTCGGGGTGGCCGGGGCGCTGGCCGTGCTGGCCGACGCCCCGGACGCGGACCGTCTCGTCGTCTGCCACGGTGACGCCTGCTCACCGAACTCCCTGCTCGCCGAGGACGGCAGCTGGGCCGGGCACGTCGACCTCGTCGACGCCGGCGTCGCCGACCGGTGGGCCGACCTGGCCGTCGCCACGTGGAGCTCGGACTGGAACTACGGCCCCGGCTGGGACCGCCACCTGCTGGACGCCTACGGCGTGGACCCAGACCCGGAGCGGACCGCGTGGTACCGGCTGCTGTGGGACCTCGGCCCGTGAGCCCCCCGGGTGTTCGGCCCGGAGCGGCCCGTCAGGACCGGGCGATGGCGCGAGCGGTGCTCTGTCCACGTCCGGGCTCCACACCGGCATCGGCCGACGTGCCCGCGGGGCGCCAGCCGATCGCGGGTGCGACGTCTCGGGCCACCGTCTCGAGCAGGTGGGTGTTGTAGGCGACGCCGAGCTGGTTGGGGACGGTCAGTAGCAGCGTGTCCGCTGCCCGAACCGCGACGTCACGGCTGAGTTCGACGGCGAGCAGCTCCGGATCCCCGACATAGGTGCGTCCGAACCGGGCGAGCCCGCCATCGAGGTAGCCGACCTGGTCGCGGCGCTCGGACCGCGCCATGTCACCGAAGTACGCCCGGTCGGTGTCGTCGACGATCGGCAGGACGCTGCGGCTGACCGAGACCCGCGGCTCCCGCGCCCACCCGGCCTCGGCCCAGGCAGCCCGGTAGAGCGCGATCTGCTCGGCCTGCAGCTCGTCGAAGGGCACCCCGGTGTCCTCGGTGAGCAGGGTCGAACTCTGCAGGTTCATGCCCTGCTGGGCGGCCCAGACCGCGCTCTGCCGGGTGCCGGAGCCCCACCAGATCCGTTCGGACAGACCGGGGGACCGCGGCTGGATCGCCAGCGACCCGGTCGAGCCGGTCATCTGCGGGTTCCCATGGACGACGCCGGTCCCATCGATCGCGGACCGGAACAGCGCCGTGTGCGCCCGGGCGACGTCGGCGTCCGTCTCACCGGCACCGGGGAGGTAGCCGAACGCCTCGGAGCCCCGGTCGGCGTGCTCCGGTGACCCCCGACTCACGCCCAGCTGCAGTCGGCCGCCGCTGAGCAGGTCCGTGGAGGCGGCCTCCTCGGCCATGTACAGCGGGTTCTCGTACCGCATGTCGATGACGCCGGTGCCCAGCTCGATCCGGCTGGTCCGTGCCGACATCGCCGCGAGCAGGGGGAACGGGGACGCGAGCTGTCGGGCGAAGTGGTGGACCCGCACGTAGGCGCCGTCCAGGCCGAGCCGCTCGGCCGCGACCGCCAGCTCAACGGTCTGCAGCAGCGCGTCGGCCGCCGTCCGGGTCTGGGATCCGGGCGCCGACTGCCAGTGACCGAAGGAGAGGAACCCGACGCGCTTCACGAGCGGGCGCCCCAGTGCACGATCGTGGTGCCCTGGCTGTCCACCACGGCCGGCAGGTAGGTGCGCCGGTACGTGCCGCTGGCGTACTGGGCTTCGGTGGCGGCCAAGGTCGCCCGGGTCTGCCCGAGTTCCTCCGTCAGCTCCCCGATGCGGGCCCGCAGCGCCTCGACCGCGTTCTCCAGATCCATGATCCGTTTCACGCCGGCGAGATTGACGCCCTCGTCCTGGCTGAGCCGCTGCACCTCACGCAGCTGCTCGACGTCGCGCGCGGAGTAGCGCCGCCCCCCGCCACCGGCCCGGCCCGGGGTCACCAGGCCGAGCCGGTCGTACTGCCGCAAGGTCTGCGGGTGCATCCCGGACAGCTCGGCCGCGATCGAGATCACGTAGACCGGCGTCTCGATGTCGATCCGGACCGTGGCCCGTCGGCCCCGGCCAACCGGTCCCCCGCCGGTGGCCGTCACGAGCCACCGCCGGCCGGGTCCGATCCGGCAGCGCGGGTGGCAGTGCGGAATTTCTCCAGTGCCTCCCGTGCGTCGGCGTCCAGGCTGTCCGGGACCGTCACCTCGGCCGTGACCAGCAGGTCCCCGCGGGTCCCGTCGCGGCGGGCGGCGCCCTTGCCCCGCACCCGGAAGGCGCGCCCGTTGGGGGTGTTCGCCGGGATCTTGAGCAGCACCGACGGCCCGTTGAGCGTCGGCACCCGGACCGAGCCGCCGAGCGCGGCGTCGGCGAAGCTCACCGGCACCGTCACCGTCAGGTTGTCCTCCTTGCGCCCGAAGGTCGGGTGCGGGTCCACGCGCACCCGGACCAACAGGTCACCGGCCGGGCCACCGTTCTCCCCGGCGGCCCCCTTCCCCCGCAGCCGCAGCACCTGAGCGTCCTCGACGCCGGCGGGGATCCGGACCTGCATGGTCTTGGTGGACTCCGCACGGCCGGATCCGTGGCACTGCGGGCACGGGTCGTCCACGACCAGCCCGCGTCCCCGGCAGTCCGGGCACGTCTCCGGCATGGGGATCCCGTTCTCGTCCCGCAGCACCGTCCCCGTTCCTTCGCAACGGGAACAGATGTGCGGCATCGTGCCGGCCTTCGCCCCGGTGCCGCGGCACGCCGGGCACGGACTCTGCCCGGTGGTGCGCAGGGGCAGCGTCGCGCCGTCGACCGCTGCGGTGAATCCGATGCGGACCTCGGCCTCGGTGTCCGCCCCGCGGCGGGCGCGCGAGGTGTCCGTCCGCGTCCGCTGGGAGTTGAACAGACCACCGAACACGTCGCCGAGATTGGGCGGTGTGCCCGTGCCCCCGGTCTGCCCGGGCCGACCCCCACCGAACAGGTCGCCCAGGTCGAACCCGAACCCGCCGGTGCCGCCGCCGGACGGGCCCGGGCCGGGGCGCGCCGATCCCCGCGAGCCGAAACCGCGGAACGGGGAGCCGCTGCCGAACAGCGAGCGCGACTGGTCGTACTCCTTGCGCTTGATCGGGTCACCGACCACCGAATTGGCCTCGGAGATCCGCTTGAACCGGGCCTCCGCGGACTTGTCGCCGGTGTGTCGGTCCGGGTGGTTGTCCCGGGCGAGCTTCCGGTAGGCGGTCTTGATCGCCGCCGCGTCGGCGTCCTTTGGCACCCCGAGGACCTTGTAGTAGTCCTTCTCGGCCCAGTCCCGCGCGCTCACGGCTGTCTCCTCACGAGTGTCATGACGGGTCCGCAGGCTCCCCGGCTGCCTGCTGTCCGGTCCCGGTCCCGGTCCCGGTCCCGGCCGCGCCGAGCGGCGCGGCCTCGGCGACGCCTGCCCCCTCGGTGACGCCGGCTTCCTCGGCGGTCAGGCCGAGGCTGTCGTCGACCGCGTTGGACATCGGCCGGTCCATCACCATGACCCGTGCGGGACGCACGACACGGTCACCGATGCGGTAGCCGGCTGCGACGATCACCGTCGCCGTCGGCCCGTCCACCTCCTCGGAGTACCCGGACATCAGGGCCTCGTGGATGGTCGGGTCGAACGGGTCACCCGCGGTGCCGAACCGGGTGAGCCCGGCCTTGGCCACCTGCTGCTCCAACCCGTCAGCGACGCTGCGGAATCCGGCGGACATGTCTTCGTGCTCCCGCGCCCGGTCGATGTCGTCGAGCACTCCGAGCAGCCCGGACACGAATGCGGTCACCGCCATCTGCTGGGCGGACTCGAACTCGCGGTCGCGCCGGCGCTTGTAGTTCTGGAAATCGGCGCGCGAGCGCTGCAGGTCCGCGGTGCGTTCGGCCACCTCGGCCTCGAGCTCGTCGATCCGGTCGATCGCAGCGGATCCGCTGCTGCCCCGCTCGGCCGGCGGGGCGTCGACCGGTGGAACGCCGACCGGTGGTCCTGCCGCGCTCGTGGTCGCTGTCGCTGTCGCTGTCGCAGGTGCCGCGTCCGCTGCTGGTGCCGTCACTGTCCCGTCCATCCGTACCCGGCGCTTGTCGCGCACGATCGGCTGCTGCTCGGACTCCCGCTCCGGGCCGGGGGTCGCCCCCCGGCCCGGAACGCTGTTCGGAGAGGTCACGGGCGGCGCTCGGCGTCCTCGTCGACGATCTCGGCGTCGACGACGTCGTCCTGGCCACTGTCGCGAGCGGTGCTCTCGCCGTCGGGCGTGCCGTCCTCGCTGCCGTCACCGTTGGACGACGCCTGCGCGTTGGCGTAGAGAGCAGCGCCCATCTGCTGGCTGGTCCGCGACAGGTGGTCGGTCGCCGTCTTGATGGCCTCGACGTCGTCGCCGCCGAGAGCGGTCTTCACCGACGCGATGGCGTCCCGGGTGGCCGACTTCGGCTCCTCGGGCAGCTTCTCGTCGTTGTCGGCGATGAACTTCTCGGTGGAGTACACGAGGCTGTCGGCGGCGTTGCGAGCCTCCGCGGAGTCGCGGCGGGACCGGTCCTCCTCGGCGTACTGCTCGGCGTCACGGACCATCTGCTCGATGTCGTCCTTCGGCAGGCCCGAGCCGCCGGTGATCGTCATCGACTGCTCCTTGCCGGTGCCGAGGTCCTTGGCGTTCACGTGCACGATGCCGTTGGCGTCGATGTCGAAAGACACCTCGACCTGGGGGACGCCGCGCGGGGCCGGGGCGATGCCGGTGAGCTCGAAGTTGCCGAGGCTCTTGTTGCTCCGGGCCATCTCCCGCTCGCCCTGGTAGACCTGGATCTGCACCGAGGGCTGGTTGTCGTCGGCGGTGGTGAAGACCTCCGACCGCTTGGTCGGGATCGTGGTGTTCCGCTCGATGATCTTGGTCATGATGCCGCCCTTGGTCTCGATCCCCAGCGACAGCGGGGTGACGTCGAGCAGCAGCACGTCCTTGACCTCGCCCTTGAGCACGCCGCCCTGCAGCGCCGCGCCGACGGCGACGACCTCGTCGGGGTTCACGCCCTTGTTGGGCTCCTTGCCGCCGGTCAGCTCACGCACCAGGTCAGCGACGGCGGGCATGCGGGTCGACCCGCCGACGAGCACGACGTGGTCGATCTGGTCCACGGACACGCCGGCGTCCTTGATGACCTGACGGAACGGGTTCTTCGTGCGGTCCAGCAGGTCCGCCGTCAGCCGCTGGAACTCGGCGCGGGTGAGCTTGACGTCCAGGTGCAGCGGGCCGTTCTCGCCCAGGGTGATGTACGGCAGGTTGATGTTCGTCTCACTCGAGCTGGACAGCTCGATCTTGGCCTTCTCGGCCGCCTCGGACAGCCGCTGGACGGCGATCCGGTCCTTGGACAGGTCGATCCCGTTCTGGTTCTTGAACGTGTCGGATAGGTGCTTCACGACCCGGGCGTCCCAGTCGTCGCCGCCCAGCCGGTTGTCACCGCTGGTGGCCTTGACCTCGACGACGCCGTCGCCGATCTCCAGCAGGGACACGTCGAACGTCCCGCCGCCGAGGTCGAAGACGAGGATCCGCTGCTCGGCGTCGCCCTTGTCCAGCCCGTAGGCGAGCGCCGCCGCGGTCGGCTCGTTGACGATGCGCAACACGTTCAGTCCGGCGATCTCGCCGGCCTCCTTGGTGGCGGTCCGCTGGGCGTCGTTGAAGTACGCCGGGACCGTGATCACCGCATCCGACACCGTGTCGCCGAGGTAGGCCTCCGCGTCCCGCTTCAGCTTCTGCAGCACGAAGGCGCTGATCTGCTGCGGGGTGAACTTCTTGCCGTCGATCGACGTGGTCCACGGGGTGCCCATGTGGCGCTTGACGGACCGGATCGTCCGGTCGACGTTGGTGACGGCCTGGCGCTTGGCGACCTCGCCGACCAGGACCTCACCGTTCTTGGCGAAGGCGACCACCGACGGCGTCGTCCGGGCGCCCTCGGCGTTGGTGATCACCGTCGGCTCGCCACCCTCAAGGGTGGAGACGACGGAGTTGGTGGTGCCGAGGTCGATACCGACCGAACGTGCCATGGAAAGTGCTCCTTCGAGCTGGGAGGCGATCTGGGGGACGAGCGAGCTGGCCGGGTGCGCCCGAGGCTGCAGTCGGTCATTGAGCCCGACCGACTCAACTATCGCCGGGAAAGTTCCGGTTCGCAACCGGGCGCCGGTCGACGTTGAGCTTGGGACTGTCAGAGATCTGGTGTCCGGATCATCAGGTCGAACGGCCGGCAGCCCGTCCCTGTTCCCGGAGCGCTGGGTCCCGGCGCGCTGGCGGTTCCCCGCCGGGTCTGCCCGCTCCTAACGTGGGCCCTGTGCTGAGGTGGGCCCTGTGCTGAGGCGACTTCGCGGTTCCGGTGGGGGCGGGCTTCCCGCCCGCACCGTGGCCGTGCTCGTCCTCTTGGTGGTCGCGCTGGGCTCGGCCCCGGTACTGGTCCCCGTGGTGGGTTGGGTCCTGGGCGTGCTGATCTGACGCCGGTGCTGGCTGCTGGTAGGAGATCGGGCAGGCCCGGCTGCGGGCTGCGATAACGTTGCCGGCGGGCTGTGCGGGCTCTGCGGGCCCCCACGCGGGTGTAGTTCAATGGTAGAACTTCAGCTTCCCAAGCTGATAGCGCGGGTTCGATTCCCGTCACCCGCTCCCTCCGGCCGGTCCCGTTGGGCCGATGCCTGTGGCGACGCGGGAGGTGACAGCGATGATCGACGAGGCCCTCGCCGTGCTGCCGTGCCGCACGTCCGTCGGGGAACTCCTCGAGCAGGCCGTCGACGCACCGGGGGTGCGGACCGCGCACCAGCACGCGTGCGTCCACTGCCAGGCGACGCTCGGCGAGTTCGAGACGCTGTGGCTGCCGGTCCGCGCATCTGCCGCTACGACCCCTGTTCCGCCGCCTGACCTGGTGCGCCGCGTGATCGAACGGATCCATGTCGCGGTTTCGACTCCCGGCTGGGCTGTGCTGCACCAGCCGGGTGGGATCACCCGTGTCGCCCTACAGGTGGTGCTGCGGGTCGTCCGTGATGCGGCTGAGTCCGTCGACGGTGTGCGGTCGTCGTTGGCCTCGCTCACCGGCGGCCGGGGCGCCGCTGCGCCGGTTGAGGCCGCGCCGGGTGAGGCTGCGCCGGCTGTAGCTGTGTCGGGTGAAGGTGCGCCGGGTGAGCGGGCCCGCGACCGGGTGGACGTCGACCTCGGGATCAGCGGCTCCACCGTCGCCGTGTCGGTCACGGTCGCTGTCGAGTACGGCCCGGACCTGCGGCGGCTCGGCGACACGATCTGTCGGCAGGTCCAGACCCGGGTCGAGTCGATGATCGGGGTCGCGGTCGCGACCGTCTCGGTGTCGATCGACGACATCTCCCTGTCCGTCTGACCCGAGCGCATCGCTGCAGCCTCTGGCCGGGGGTCGGCTGCACCCGCGCAGCCGCAGTCACGGTTGTCCGTTCGACCGAGCTGATCTTTTCTGCGACCGGCCGTGACGAATCCGGATCCCCGGCCGTCATACCGACAGATCCATGACGCGCCGGGGAGCGTCCCCGGCCGTACCGGCAGAACAGGACGCAGATGACCCAGCCCTCGACAGTGATCTCGACCACCGGAAGCCGGACCATGTCGACCCATCCCGACTCCGCACTGGTTTCCGAGCACGGCACCACCACGATCGCGGATTCCGTCGTCGCCAAGATCGCCGGAATCGCGGCCCGGGACATCTCCGGTGTGCACGCGCTCGGTGGCGGCGCTGCCCGCGCCGTGAGCTCGTTGCGCGAGCGGATCCCGGGACAGAAGGTGAGCGTCACCCAGGGCGTGTCGGTGACCGTCGCCGATCAGGAGGCCGCGGTCGAGGTGACGGTCATCGCCGACTACGGCGTGGCGATCGCCGACCTCGCGCAGGGGATCCGCGCGAACATCATCTCCGCGGTCGAACGGATGACCGGAATGACCGTCACCAGCGTCAACGTCAACGTGCTCGACGTCTACCTGCCCGAGGACGACGCCGACGACTCCGACCAGCAGTGACCCAACCGGTCGGGAGCAGTGCTCCCGCCCAGGCTTCGTCGCCCGCCCCTGCCGGGCCGGCTCTTGCGGGGACGCCTTCCCCGCAAGAGACCGGCCTGCCCGACCGGGTGGCCGCCGTGGTCGGCGCCGTCCCCGGAGTGGCGGGGCTGGGCGGCGGCACGTTCGGTGACATCGCGACCTACCTGCCCGGCCGCCGGGTCCCCGGGGTCGCCGACCGCGGGGACCACCTCGCCGTGTCGGTGACCGCGGACGTCGCGATGGCGGGGAACCTGCCCGCACTGGCCGACCGGGTGCGCGCGGCGGTGGCCTCCCTCGACCCACGACCGGTCGACGTCGTGATCGCCGACATCGCCGATCCCGCCGACCGCCCCTCATGAGGCGGGCGGTTCATCCCGCCCTCTACATCCGCTCGACGCGCCAGCCACCCCCATTCGAGGAGTTCCAATGCCCACACCCCTGATCGGCCTGTTGGTCGGCGTGCTGCTGGCTATCGCCGCCATCACCGGCGGGTTCGGCGGGTTCCTGCTCGCCGTCGTTCTAGGTGCCGTCGGCTATCTGGTTGCCGGCCAGCTCAGCGGCAAGCTCGACCTGGTCGGCCTGCTCGGCGGGAGGAACCGTGGTTGACCCAATCGGGACGCTGCATCCCGCCCGGCGCGAGTCGTTCCGGGTCGACACCACAGCGGCACCGCGACGCTCCTACCGGGTCGACACCACAGCGGCACCGCGACGCTCCTACCGGGTCGACACCACACCGGCGGCACGACGTTCCTATCGGGTCGACACCGCACCGGCGGTGCAGGGTTCGTTCCAGGTGGACGAATCACCGGTGGTGCGGGAGTCCTATCGGGTCGACACCACACCGGTGGTGCGGGAGTCCTACCGGGTGGGTGCCGCCCCCGCCGCGGCCGGGCTCTCCTACCGGGTCGACACCAGGCCCGCGATGAGCGGCCCGTTCCCGGTCGACACCGCATCGCCGGCCTCCGGGCGATCGTTCCAGGTGGCGAGGTCCTCGAGCGGGGCCGTGCGGTCGTATCGGGTGGACACCTCGTCGAAGGTCGCGCTCCGGTCCTACCGGGTGGACACCTCGCCGGCGGACTTCGCGTCCCCGGAGACGGCAGAACGGGGCACGCTGACGATCGCGCCCAAGGTGTTCGAACGCATCGCCGCTGTCGCGGCTACCGAGGTGCGCGGCGTCGCCCCGGCGCACGGCAACCACGCCAGCCAGCTGCTCGGTCGCGGAATGCCGCGGGCCTCGGCGGAACTCGCGGGTTCCCACGTGCACCTGGACACCACCGTGCCCCTGCGGTGGCCCTCGACCGCACCCGACGTCGCCGCGGCGGTCCGCGAGCACGTCGGTTCCCGGGTCTCCACCCTGACCGGGCGCACCGTCGACCGGGTGGACGTCGACCTTGGCGACACCGTCCGGACCGGCGGCCGGGTTCGCGTCGGCGCGCCGGTGGTGGCCACGCCGGCACCGGTGCCCACCGGACCGGCGGCGGCGGCTGTCGTCGGCATCCTGGTGCCGCTCCTGCTGATCGGGATCGGTGCTCTCGCCGTCCGCGACGCGTTGATCAGTGCGGGCTCGGTCGGCGGCGGCGCGCTGCTCCCACGAGCGGGCCGCTGGGTCGCCGGCATCACGCCGGGTTCACTGGTCCTCGGCCTGAGCATCGCCGCGGTCGTGGTCGGGCTGCTGTTCCTGCTGTTCGGCTTGAAGCGGCGGTCGCGCCCGGACCTGGTGCTCGACTCTGCCGTCCCGGTCTATCTGCGTCCCGGCGACGTGGCCCGCGTGGCCGCGTCCGCCGCCGATCAGGTCGACGGCGTGCTCGGAGCCCGCGCAACTGCCGGCTCGGCCCGGGTACGGGTATCGGTCTCGACGACCGGACAGAACCAGCAGATCGCCGACGCCGTCACCGCCGAGGTCTCGCAAGCGGTGCGGGCAGTGCGTACCCGTCGCCGCGGATCCGCTCCGGCGGTCACCACGACGATGAGGAGCAGCTGATGCGTCGCGGCACCATCGGGTTCGACCGGTCCGTCGGCGTCGTGCTCGGGGTCGTCCTCGTCCTTCTCGGCCTGCTCGGAATCGGCTGGTGGCAGGGCGTCCTGCTCCGTCGGGTGCCTCGCGCTGCCGACGCCGGCCGCAGCGCCGCCAGCGGCCTGGACGGCGCGGTCGGCGCGTCCTGGTGGCCTCTGGTCGCCGGGATCGTCGGGCTGGTACTTGCAGTCCTGGGGATCATCTGGCTGCTCCGGCACGCTGCGTCACGGGGGGTCCGCCGCTACCGACTGTCCGGTACCGGGAAGACCGGCAGTCTGACCGCCAACCATGGAGCACTGCTCGCCGCAGCGTGCGCCGATCTCACCGACAGCCGCGGTATCCGGTCCGCGTCGGGCTCGATGAGCCAAGAAGGCGGTGGGCTCATCGCCGACCTGCGCGTCACCGCCGATCCGGGCGCGGACCTGAGCGCGGTGAGCGGGGACATCGACCGTACCGTCGGCGACCTCGCGCGCGCACTGGACGATCCAACGGTCAGCTACCGCGCCCGGCTGTCCGTCGCCCGCCGACGCAAGCTTCCCGCCTGACCCTGCATGGCCCGGTCGGGGTCTGCTCGGCGATCCCGCCACGGCCGCGCGGTGACTGATGCACCCCGCGCCACGAACCGGCTGTCGGTGTTGTGGACCCGGCGCGGTCCTCAGACCGCCGGCGCAGTGTCGGCCGAACGGGTGTCGGCCGAACGGGCGTCGGATCTGGCGCGCTGGGGGACCACCGTGTAACGCGGGTCGCGCGCGCTGGCCTGGCCTGCCTCGAACACCGAGAACCGGGTCGCCAGGGAACCGCCGAGCAGCGCCACGCCCGCCGCCGCGGACAGTGCGCGGGAGCGGCGCGACAGCGCCGCGAGCGCGATGCCGCCGATCGTCAGTGCCCGCGATGTCCGGTGCCACCGACCGGCGAGGCCGGCGTCGAGTGTCTCCGACGCGATGCCCATCGACGCGCGCATGGGCAGTTCCGCGCCGAGCTCCACGGCGGCGCCGGCGATGGCCAGGGCCCGGGCCGGTCCGGACTCGGCCAGCGGCGCCGTCACCAGGGCCAGACCCGCGCCCGCGCTCAGCGCCGAGCCGGCGAACATGAACGGCAGCTCGCGGCGAGCACCGAACCAGGCGGGGCTCGCGGTGTCGGTGAGCAGCACCGCGGTGTAGGTGGACACCAGCGGCCCGATGGCGGCGGCAGCAAGGCCGGCCGGACCGGCGGACCGGTGCAGCAGCGAGAGCAGGGCTCCGGGGACACGGCTGGTCACCGCCGGGGGAAGCAGTCGGGCGACCTCGGACACCGCGGCCACCCCGGCCGGCACGCCGAATGCGGTCAGGATCCACGTGCCGACCGACATCGGCGAGGTCGGCTTGACGATCCGCAGCATGTTGTAGAAGCGGTCCGGCCTACCGAGGTCGTGGATCAGGAAGTACGCCGAGCTGCCGAGCGCGACGAGAGCACCGATCCGCCCGGAGCGCCGCACGGCCGGCCGGCCCGTGCGCGCGCCGCCCTCGCCGAGCAGCGCCGAGGACCCGGCGACGCCGCCGAGGAACAGGTAGGTGGGGATGTCGAAGGTCCATGGGGACGGCTTGACGACGGGCCGCCCGTAGTAGGAGGTGAACTCCGCCTCGGGTACCACCGCGTTCGGGTCACCACGCCGGCGCCTGCGCCGTCCGTCGCGGCCGCGCCCGCCGCGGGGATCTCGCCCCCCGTCGGGGTTCCGCCGGCCTGCGCTTCGGGCCGGCTCCTGCTGCCCGCGGGAGGGCATCCCGGTGCCGGGGCTTGCCGTGTGGCCGAGCTCACGCGGGTCGATCAGGCCTTCGCGGCTACTCCCCGGGGCACCGGCGGTCCCGGGCATCGCCTGCCCAGAGTTCTCGCCCCCGCCGGGCCCACCCGGCTGGACGGCGTCGCCGGACTGCCCGGGGACGTCGGTCCGTCGTTCGTCGGGACCGTGCGCGTGACCGGCGCCGCCGTGGGGCCCCCCGGCCGGAGCGCCGCTCACCGGCGCCGACCGGCGAAGGCGGCGACGACACCGGCGAGCAGACCCAGCGCGGCCAGCCCCATCGACCGGTACATGGCCGGCAGCTCGGCGGTGCACACCTGCGGATCCGGGGGCAGCCCGTACACCTCGGGATCGTCCAGCAGCAGGAAGAACGCCCCCGCACCGCCCACCCCGTCCCCGGGCGACTCCCCGTAGAGCCGGGCGTCCGGAACTCCCGCGTCGTGCAGCTGGTCCACCCGGGCCGCGGCCCGCTCGCGCAGCTCGTCCAGCGGTCCGAACTGGATCGACTGGGTCGGGCACGCCTTCGCGCACGCCGGTGTCTCGTCGACGGCCAGCCGGTCATAGCACAGGGTGCACTTCTGGGCGGTACCGACCGCGGCATCGCCCTTCGGCCCCTCGCGTCGCTCGATCACCCCGTACGGACAGGCCGGCACGCAGTACCCGCAGCCGTTGCAGACGTCACCCTGGACGACGACCGTGCCGAACTCGGTCCGGAACAGCGCTCCAGTCGGGCAGACGTCCAGGCACGCCGCGTGCGTGCAGTGCTTGCAGACGTCGGAACTCATCAACCATCGGAAGTCAGGGCGCTCCGCCACGCCGGCCGAGACCTGACCGGCCGGGACGTGGCCGGCCGAGACCTCACCGGCCGGGACCTGACCGGCCAGCGCCATGTCCAGCACGCCGCCGGACCCGGGATGGGTGTCCGGCACCTCGGCAAGACCGGCGCTCGGTCCGCGCGATCCGCCCGCCAGGTCCAGCAGGCCGCCGCCGTCGAGCACCTGGGCACCCGGCCCGGCCGTCCCTGCGCCGCCGGCGTCGGCGCGCGCCTGACCGGAGCCGTCGCGGCTGGCCGCGCGGACTTCCGCGGCAGACCGGACCGCCGGCATCCCCAGGTCCGCGCGGGTGACGCCGCTCACCTGGTCACCGAGCGGGCGCGGCTGTTCGACGAACGCGACGTGCCGCCAGGTGCTCGCCCCGAGTGCCCCGGTGTTGTCATAGGACTGGCCCGTCCAGTTCAGCCCGTCCTCGGGGACGTGGTTCCACTCCTTGCACGCCACCTCGCAGGCCTTGCAGCCGATGCAGATCGAGGTGTCGGTGAAGAACCCGACCCGCCTCGGGTGCTCGTCCGTCCAGCCCGCGTCCGCGGTCGGGTCCAGCGGTCCGGACAGCCGTCCCATGCCTACGCTCCTCTGCCCTGTTCGGTGCCGGTCGGATCCGCGTGCGCCTCACCCGGACCGCGGACCGGAGTGGTCAGCGCCAGGTTCCCGGTCTCGGCGGTGATCTGCGCGCGCTCCTTGAACGAGGCCACGTACTCCAGCAGCGCGGGCCCCCGCGGGCGACGACCGGGTCGGACGTCGCAGCTGGCGACCTTGGACTCCTGGATGTGCACGTTGCGGTCCATCACGATCCCGAACAGGTCGTTCGCGCTGTCCCCGTTGGTCAGCCCGTTGCCGCCCCAGTGGTAAGGCAGCCCGACCTGGTGCACGACCCGGTTCCCGAGCACCAGCGGGGCGATCCGGTCTGTGACAACTGCTCTGCCCTCGATCGCCGACCGCGAGGTGATGACGTGGCAGAACTCGCCGTGGGTGATGCCACGCTCGGCGGCGAGCTCCGGTCCGATCTCGACGAACATCTCCGGCTGCAGCTCGGCCAGGAACGGCAGCGTCCGGCTCATCCCGCCCGCGGTGTGGTGCTCGGTCAGCCGGTAGGTGGTGAACACGTAGGGGTAGACGTCGGCGTGCTGCTCCGGCGGGCTCGGGTTGCTCGGGTTGAGCGGGGACTGGACGACCTCCCGCGTCGGGCTCGCCTGCTGCCCGTAGAGAGCATTGCGCACCGGTGACTCATGCGGCTCGTAGTGGGTCGGCAGCGGACCGTCCACCAGCCCGGACGGCGAGTAGAGCCAGCCGCGGCCGTCGGACTGCAGGATGAACGCGTCGGTCCCGTCCAGCGCGTCCGGCCCGGTGGCCCCGGGTGCGGCCCGGTACGACGGGCTCTTCGTCGCCTCGAAGTCCGGGACGTCGTGCCCGGTCCACCTCCCCTTCGCCTCATCCCACCAGACGTAGGCCTTGCGTTCGCTCCACGGGTTGCCCTCGGGGTCCGCGCTGGCCCGGTTGTAGAGGATCCGGCGGTTGCTCGGCCAGGCCCACGCCCACTCCGGGGCAACCCAGCTCTGCTCCGCGCCCGGTTTGCGCCGGTTCGCCTGGTTGACGCCGTCGGCGTTGATGCCGCAGTAGATCCAACAGCCGCACGAGGTCGAACCGTCGTCCTTGAGCTGGGTGTAGCTGCTCAGGTGCCCGTCGGGTCCGTACCCGTTGATCTCCGCCAGCACCGCCTGGCCGTCCGGATCCGCGTGCTCGCCCTGCGTCGGGTAGTCCCAGGTGAGGTTGAGCAGGCCCTCGTCGCGGGGGTCGGTGGACCCGGCCAACTTCGCGCGCATGATCCGGCCGAGGTGGTAGAAGAAGTGCAGGTCGCTCCGGGAATCGTCGGGCGGCTCGACGGCCTTGTTGCGCCACTGCACGAGCCGCTGGGTGTTGGTGAAGCTGCCCTCCTTCTCGGTGTGCGCCGCGGCCGGGAAGAAGAACACCTCGGTGCCGATGTCCTCGGTGCGCAGCTCACCGGTCTCGATCTCCGGGCTGTCCAACCAGAACGACGCGGTGTCGATCATCGTCATGTCGCGGACGACGAGGAAGTCCAGCTTGCTCAGCGCGAGCCGCTGCAGCTTCCCGTGAGCGCTGCCCACGGCGGGGTTCTCCCCGACGACGAAGAACCCCGGGACCTTGCCCGCGGCCATGTCCATCGCGGTGCGGTACGTGCCGTGGTCGTCGGAGATGCGCGGCAGCCAACGGAACCCGAAGTCGTTCTCCGGAGTCGCCGCGTCGCCATACCAGGCTTTGAGCAGGCTGACCAGGTAGGCGCGGGTGTCGGCCCAGAATCCCTTCTCTCCCTGCTGCACCAGGGCATCCACGTAGCCGTCCAGGCCGTCCACCATCTCGGTCTTCGGCATCGACAGGTATCCCGGCAGCAGGTCGAACAGCGTCGGGATGTCGGTCGAGCCCTGGATCGAGGCGTGCCCGCGCAGCGCGAGGATCCCGCCGCCGGGTCGGCCGATGTTGCCCAGCAGCAACTGGAGGATCGCCGCCGCCCGGATGTACTGCACCCCGACGGTGTGGTGGGTCCACCCGACGGAGTAGACCCACGCCGTCGTCCGGTCCCGGCCGGAGTTGCGGGTGACCGCCTCGCAGATCTTGACGAACACCTCCGCCGGGCAGCCGGTGACCTCGGCGGCCTTCTCCGGGGTGTAGCGGGCGTAGTGGCGCAGCAGCACCTGGTAGACGCAGCGCGGGTCCGTCAGCGTGTCGTCGTGGATCCGCTCGTGCGGGCGGTCCTGCCCGGCCGGCGCCGGATCGGGCACCTCCCGCTTGCCGGCGGCGGCGACCTCCGGGCCGGACTCGTACTGCCAGCTCGCGGGGTCGTAGGCGCGACCCTGCTCGTCGTAGCCGCTGAACACCCCGTCGAGGTCCTCAGTGTCCAGGAACCCATCGTTCACCAGGTCCGCCGCGTTGGTATAAGCGAGCACGTACTCGCGGAAGTCCAGCCCGTTGCTCAGGACGTAGTTGATGATCCCGCCGAGAAACGCGATGTCGGTGCCGGCCCGCAGCGGGGCGTGCAGGTCAGCGAGGGCACTGGTCCGGGTGAACCGCGGGTCGACGTGGATGACCGTCGCGCCGCGGGCCTTGGCCTCCATCACCCACTGGAAGCCGACCGGGTGGCACTCCGCCATGTTCGAGCCCTCGATGACGATGCAGTCACTGTTGAGCAGGTCCTGCTGGAAGGTTGTGGCCCCTCCACGGCCAAGCGAGGCACCCAGACCGGGCACCGTGGCCGAGTGTCATATCCGGGCCTGGTTCTCCACCTGGACGGCGCCGGAGGCTGCGAGCAGCTTCTTGATCAGGTAGTTCTCCTCGTTGTCCAGCGTCGCGCCGCCGAGCAACGCGAAGCCGGTCGTCCGCCGCAGCGGTACGCCGTTCTCATCCGCGTCGCTCCAGTGGGTCCGCCGGGCGGCAAGGGTCTTCTCCGCGACCCGCTCCATCGCCTCGTCCAGGTCCATCGGTTCCCACTCGGTCGAGTAGGGCCGACGGTGCAGAACCTGGGTGATGCGGCCGGCGGAGTTGACCAACTGCTCGCTGGCGCTGCCCTTCGGGCACAGTCGCCCCCGACTGACGGGGGAGTCCGGGTCGCCCTCGATCTGGACGACCCGGCCGTCCTTGGCGTAGACCTTCTGCCCGCACCCGACGGCGCAGTAGGGGCAGACGCTCTGCGTCACCGAGTCGGCAGTGGCGATCCGCGCGGTCGTGCGGCCGGTGGCGGGCGACTTCGTCGCGGCGCCGCGCCCGAGCGGGTCGGTGCCGGTCAGCTGCCGGTACACCGGCCAACTGGACAGGAAGGTCTTCACTCCCACCGCGGCACCCCCTGCGACGGTCCGGTGCGGCCGTGCGCCGGCCGCAGACCGGGACACCGTACGACGCGCGGCGCCTGGCTGCGCGCCGGGCGCCCAGTGAGATGCCCTGCCGGACAGGCGGTTCCACCGGTCCGCACGAATCCGCCGGACTTGCGCCGACACCGCGGCCCGCACGAGCTCGCCGGAACACCCGGAGCACCCGGGGCTGCCGGCGTCGCCCGCCGGCGGCCTCCCACACCGACGAGGGTGGACTGATGCGCCGCCGGACCGCCCTGCTGCTTGCCGTGGCCGCGACCGCGACGGTCGGCACCGGCTGCTCCGCGCCCAAGGTCGACCCACGGAACGCGACCCGCCCGGTCGGGCCGTTCTGGGTCGACCCCGCGAGCCAGGCGGCACGTCACGCGGCCACCGAGCCCGGGGTGGCCAGGATCGCCGCGGAGCCGATGGCGCTGACGCTGACCGGTGCCCGGACCGACGCCGCCGACCTGGTCCGGGCCGTGGCCGGGGCGCGGACCGCAAAGCGAACGCTGGTCCTGCAGGTCTACGACCTGCCCCACCGCGACGTGGGCGCCGGATACTCCGCAGGTGGCGCACCGACCGCAGCCGCCTACCGCGCGGTCACCGCATCGGTGGCGGCGGCGATCAGCGGGGTGCCGACCGTGGTGGTCCTGGAGCCGGACTCACTCGGTCAGCTCACGGACCTGGCGCCGGCCGACCAGCAGGTGCGCTACGAGCTGCTGCGCGACGCCGTCGAGCAATACAGCCGGCTGGACCGGGTCGCGGTGTACCTGGACGGCACCCACTCCGACTGGCTGTCGGCCGAGGAGATGGCCCGGCGCCTGGGACAGGCGGGCGTCGGCGGGGCGCAGGGCTTCGCGGTCAACGTGGCCAACTTCCAGGCGACCGGAGCGGAGGGGCGCCGGGCCGAGCAGATCAGTGACCTGACCGGCGGGGCGCACTACCTGGTGGACACCTCCCGCAACGGGCTGCCGGCGTCGCCCGGGGACGGGTCCAGCTGGTGCAACCCGCCCGGTCGGCGCCTCGGCGAGGTCCCGACGACCCGGACCGGGTTTCCCCGCGCGGACGGGTACCTGTGGATCAAGCGTCCGGGTGAGAGCGACGGCTCCTGCGGACCGGGGCAACCGCCGGCCGGGCAGTGGTACCCGGCCGCCGCAGCCGAGTTGCTCGGCCGCGACGGCTGAGCCTGAACGTCGGCGAACCACTATTCGACCGCGTTGTGTTATCGATCTGCTACTAAGCGTAAATGGCATGGTCGGTCCGTCGTACTCAGCGTCAACGATTGACTACACACGGCGAATTTGTGATCCCGACCCATCTATCTACTCCGGGGCGACGGATAGGCTCTGGTCGTCGGTCACGCAGCGCGGCGCTGATCATTCCAGACTTCTTGTCGCGGGCGGGTGAATCCGCCCCCCGGCGCGGTCCACTTCCGACAAAGGGATGACCCTTGTGCCGCATTCTCCCGCGCTGCCCCGTCTCGGGCGCCCCGGCGCACGTCCGGGTCGCCCGGCTCGCCTCGCGGCGGTGGCGACGTCCGCTGTCATCACCCTCCTTGCAGGAACAGCCGACCTAGCACTCGCTGCCCCTTCTCCGACGCCGGCGCCCGGGACCGGCAACGGCCCGCTGCTGCCCGAGGCCACCGCGCAACCGGATCTCGGCGCGCTCACGACAGCCCCTGCCACCGCGCCGCCCCCGGCCACCGGGACCGGCGGCCTCGGCCACCTGGGCGCGACCACGCTGAGCGTCAGCATCGCGGTAACCCTGATGGCCGTGGCCCTGCTGATCGTGGCCGGGACGACGTTGTGGTGGATGCTGCATGCCTGGTGGACGCCCCAGTCACTGGAGCGGACGAAGTTCGGTCGAACCGTGTACGAGCCGCGGCACTCCTTCAGCCTGCTCGTCCCCGCCCGGCACGAGGAGCGGGTCCTCGGCGAGACGCTGGACACCCTCGCGGCGATCGACCACCCCGACTTCGAAGTCGTCGCGATCATCGGCCACGACGATCCCGACACGCACGCGGTCGCCCTGGCCGCCCAGCGACGGCACCCCGGGGTCGTGCGCGTCGTCGTCGACCACTCGGTTCCGAAGAACAAGCCCAAGGCACTGAACACCGCGCTGGCGACCTGCAGCAAGGAGATCGTCGGGGTCTTCGACGCCGAGGACGAGGTCCACCCCGGTCTGCTGAGGTTGGTCGACGGACGGTTCACCGAGACCGCGGCCGACGTCGTGCAGGGCGGCGTCCAGCTGATGAACATCCACAGCAGCTGGTGGTCGATGCGCAACTGCCTGGAGTACTACTTCTGGTTCCGCAGCCGGTTGCACTTCCACGCCCAGCGCCAGTTCATCCCGCTCGGCGGGAACACGGTGTTCACCCGCACCGAACTGCTCCGCCAGCACGACGGGTGGGACGCCGAGTGCCTGGCCGAGGACTGCGAGATCGGGGTCCGGCTCTCGACCGGCGGGGCACGCATCGCCGTCGCCTACGACCCCGCCGTCGTCACCCGGGAGGAGACCCCCGGCACCCTGCGGTCACTGGTGAAGCAGCGCACCCGTTGGGACCAGGGGTTCCTGCAGGTGTTGCGCAAGGGTGAGTGGAAGAAGCTGCCGACCCGATCCCAGCGACTGCTCGCGCGGTTCACCCTGTCGATGCCGTTCCTGCAGGCGTTCAGTGGACTGCTCGTCCCGGTGGCCGTCCTGCTGGCGCTGTTCTCGAAGGTGCCGACACCGATCGCGTTCGTCTCCTTCGCACCGCTGGCACTGCTGGTGCTCTCCGTCGTCGTCGACATCGTCGGCCTGCATGAGTTCGGCAAGGTCTTCGGCAAGCGCATCCGCGTCCGCGACGACGTCCGGCTCGTGCTCGGCGTCTTCCCCTACCAACTTCTGTTGGCGTTCGCCGCGGTCCGGTCGGTCTGGCGGGAGTCCCGTGGCCAGACCGGCTGGGAGAAGACCGAACACGCGAACGTCCACCGCCAGCCCGGTGACAACGCGATCCGCCCGGTCGTCGCCGACGCCGTCCTGACCAGTGACCGGAACACGGCACGAGTGGAGATCGACGCATGACCGCCCTGTTCGAGCAGACCCGGTCCCGGCCCGCCGACGGTGGCGACCCCGCCCTGCGTCGCCCCGCCATCGCCCGGACGTCCCGGCGATCCCTGGGGTCCGGGGTCCGCACCCGGCTGCAGCGCAACGGACGGTCGCTGCTGTGGCTGCTCCCGCTGCTGGCACTGACCGCGGTCGCCCGGGCGGTCAACCTCGCCGGCACGCCGCAGCGCTTCGACGACGAGGGGACCTACGTCGCGCAGGCCTACGCGGTGTTGCGGTGGGGCGCGCTGAGCCATTACACCTACTGGTACGACCACCCGCCCGTCGGCTGGATGCAGATCGCCGGGTACCTCGGTGCCACCGGCGCACTGGACCGCCACTCCTCCTCCGTCGCCGCCGGCCGTGAGGCGATGGTGGCCGCGGCGGTGATCAGTGCGCTGATGCTGTGGATGCTGGTCCGGCGGATCGGTTTCGGCCGACCCACCGCCGCGCTCGCGGTGACGCTGATGGCGGTCTCCCCGCTGGCGGTCCAGTTCCAGAAGTCGGTCTACCTGGACAACGTCGCGACGCCGTGGCTGCTCGCGACGTTCGTCCTGCTGACCACCCGCCGGCGCTCGCTGTCGGCCTTCGTCGGCGCGGGACTGTGCTTCGCGGTGGCCGTGCTGAGCAAGGAGACCTACCTGCTAGCCGCCCCGGCCGTCGTCTGGGTCGCGCTGCGGTCGGCACCGAGGTCGACGAGGCGCTACGGGTTGTCGCTCGCGGCGGCAGTATTCGCCCTGGTCCTGTCCTGCTATGGCGTGCTCGCACTGCTGAAGGGCGAACTGCTGCCGGGGCCGGGGCATGTCTCGCTCACCGACGGCATCGCGTTCCAGCTGGTCCGGCGCGTGTCGTCGGGCAACGTCCTGGACCCGTCGAGCCTCGCCCACCAGGCCGTCGCCCAGTGGCTGTCGCTGGACGCGGTACTGCCGGCGGCCGCCGCGATCGCCGCCGTGATCGGCCTGTTCTCCACCCGGTTGCGGCCGTTCGCGGCGATGTACCTGGGCCTGCTCGCGGTGATCTTCCGCCCGGGTTACCTGCCGGTCCCCTACGTCATCATGCTGATCCCGTTCGCGGCGCTGCTCGTCGCGGGCGCCCTGGACCTCGCGGTGACCCGGGGACTGTCGCGAGTCTCCGATCGCCCCTCGGGCTCCCGCCAGTGGCGGTGGCGTCGCGGGTGGACGGCGGTCCCGGCCGTGCTCGCCGCCGTTGCCGCACTCGTGGTCGCGGTGCCCTCGGTGGTCGGTCAGTACCGGGGGCTGTGGGGGTCCGACCCGGACCTGGCAGCCGCCCAGGCCCAGTCGTGGATGGCGACCAACATCGTCCCCGGCCAGAAGGTGATCACCGACGACGCGTTCTGGCTGGACCTCGTCCGTGCCGGGCAGCCCCGCCAGGATGTCGTCTGGTACTACAAGGTCGACACCGACCCGGCTGTCGGGGGCCTCGCGCCCGATGGCTGGCGCGACTACACGTGGATCGTCTCCACGCAGTCACTACGCCAGTTCCCCGCGACCTTCCCGATCGTGTCGGACGCGCTGGACCACTCCTATGTGGTGGCCAGCTTCGGCTCCGGTAATCTGCGGGTCGACGTCCGGCGGGTCGACCCGCAGGCGGGCACGACGGGGGCGGTCCGGGCCGCGAACCGCGCCCAGCCCGGCCAGGCCGCCCAGGCCCGCCGCCAGCTCACCGGGAGCCAGGCGAACGTCAATGCCCAGGTGTTCCGACAGGCCGCGGCGCAGCGGGCAGCCGCAGGTGGACAGCTCGCAGCGAACACCGCCGTCCGGATGACCGGTTCCGAGCGCAAGGCCCTGACGTCGGGCCAGGTCGACCTGCGGGTCGACATCCTGCTCGCCCAACTGGCGACGACGGGACCCGTCCAGGTGGTCGACCTCCCGGTCGTCCCGGGGGAGAGTCCGCCGGCCACCGCACGGCGCACGTTCGTGCTGACCGGAACCCCGGCGAGGCTCGCGACGCTGCGCGCCGGACTGTCCGTCCAGCGCGGCGTGTTCCAGACGACCCTCTCAACCCGCCCCAACGGCGATCTCGTCGCCGTCCTGCCGCTCCTCGACCCGGCACAACAGCGGCTGCTGGCCCGGTGACGCGGCCCGGGGGAACCGGGTCGGCGGTGCCTGCGCCGGGGGGACCACTGGTCGAGGAGCGGCTGACGTGGAGCGTCGAGGACCTCGTGGCGGTGCGACTCCGCGATCAGGCCCGGTTCGGGGCCGAGCCCCGATCTTCGTGCACGGCTACGCCACGGTTGCGGTGCCCTCGTCGTCGAACAGGCCCTCCACCGAGAGGTACCGCTCCCCGGTGTCATAGCAGTAGGTCAACACACGCGTGCCGTCGGCGAGATCCGGCAGCTTCTGCGCGACCGCCGCGAGCGCCGCACCCGACGACGGGCCGACGAGGATGCCCTCGACCCGCCCTGCCCGGATTGCGAAGCCGTACGCGTCGTCCTCGCTGACACCGATGACGCCGTCGAGGGTGGCCGTGTGCAGGTTGGCGGGCACGAAGCCCGCGCCGATCCCCTGCAGCTTGTGCGGGCTGGGCTGCCCACCGCTGATCACCGGCGACTTCGCGGGCTCCACGGCGTAGGTGCGCAGGTCCGGCCAGTGCTGCTTCAGCACTTCGCTGACGCCGGTGATGTGGCCGCCGGTGCCCACGCCGGTGACGAGCACGTCGATCCCCTCGGGGAAGTCCCGCAGGATCTCCTCGGCGGAGGTCCGCTTGTGCACCTCGACGTTGGCCGGGTTCTCGAACTGCTGCGGCATCCACGCACCCGACCGGTCGGCGACGATCTGCTGGGCCCTGGCGATGGCGCCCTTCATGCCGTCGGCCCGAGGCGTGAGCTCGACGCGGGCGCCGTAGGCGGCCATCAGCCGTCGTCGCTCCACCGACGCCGACTCCGGCATCACCCCGATGAACTCGTAGCCCTGCACGGCCGCCACCATCGCCAGCCCGACGCCGGTGTTGCCCGAGGTCGGCTCGACGATCAGTCCACCCGGCTGCAGGACTCCGCGGCCTTCGGCGTCCTGGATCATCGCCAGCGCCACGCGGTCCTTGATCGACCCGCCGGGGTTGGCGCGCTCGAGCTTCATCCACACCTCGACCCGCGAGCCGAACAGCCGGCTGAGTCGGACGTGCGGGGTGTCGCCGATGGTGTCGAGGATGCTGTCAGCTCTCATGGGTCCTCCTGCCGGGGACGGACCACAGGGTCCGCGTCAGATCTGGAACTCCATGAGGGGCTCTTCCCCTTCCCGGTCCCCGGATCCACCGGGTCGACTGACCGGCCGCCGACGGTCGATGCTGGCGCTGGTCGCCACCAGGGAGTTCGGGGGCACGCTGCGGGTGAGCCATACGTTGCCGCCGATCCGGCTGCCGGAGCCGATGACGGTGTCGCCGCCAAGGATCGTGGCCCCGGCGTAGATCACGACGTCGTCACCGATGGTGGGATGGCGCTTGCGAGCCTGCATCGCCTTGCTGACCACCGCCGCGCCGAGCGTGACCCCCTGGTAGAGCCGGACCCGGGCCCCGACCACCGCGGTCTCACCGACGACCACCCCCGTGCCGTGGTCGATGGCGAACTCCCCGCCGATCTGGGCGCCCGGATGGATGTCGATGCCCGTGGCGCGGTGCGCCAGCTCGCCGAGCACCCGCGGCAACAGCGGCACTGCGCTCCGGTGCAGTTGGTGGGCCATCCGGTAGACGGCGGTGGCGAAGAAACCGGGGTAGGCCAGGACCACCTCGTCGACCCCGGACGCGGCCGGGTCGCCGGCCGCGGTGGCGGTGGCGTCCAGTACCAGGGCGTCGCGGACGTCGGGCAGAGCTCGGAAGAAGTCTTCAGCGGCAGCGCGGCGGCCGGCCGGGGCGAGGTCCGGGAGGGCGAGCGCCTCGTCCAGGAGTCGTCCGAGGGCGACCGCGTCGTCGGCCACGTCGTCCTTGCGGCAGCCGGGCTCACCGGTGAAGTGGGGGAACAGCAGTGCCAGGCCGGCGTGGATCACCCGCTCGGCGACGTCGGGCAGGCGGGCCGGTAGGCGGTAGTCGCAGCGGCGGGCGGTGATGGCCGCTACCAGGCTCGGCTGGAGGCGGTACGCCGGCCGCGCGTCGTCTGTCTCGTGGCTCACGCCCGGACGCTAGTTCGACGGCCGTCCGACGGGGGGGCGGGCTGACCCGCGACGGGCGGGAGCGCAACGCACGTCAGCGGGCGGCTTCGAGAACTCGGCCGGCTCTCAGGACCCGGCCGGCCAGCCGGCTCTCAGGACCCGGCCGGCCAGCCGGCGGCGACGCAGCTGCAGGACCAGCAGCACGACGAACAAGCCGACCGCGGGCCAGGCGACCCAGCGGTAGGCCGGCGTCCGGGTCGACACGGCGAGCGCGGCCTCGCCCGCTGCGGCGAGAGCGAGGACGGCCGGTGTCCACCAGTCGGCGTGCACCCGCCGGGCCCGGGCGAGCGCCGCGGCCCGCACGAGCGGCGGTCCGGCGGGCAGCGAGCCGCGCTCGACCGCGCGCACCACGGCGCGGCGCGCCGGCCGCGGCAGCTCCACGAACTCCGCGACGAGTTCGCCCGCGCGCCGCCGGCCGGGGCCGACGAACCCGGACAGTCCGGCGACCAGCAGGACCGCCACAACCAGGACACCGACCACCCGTCAGCCCACAGTCCGCGCGCCGGCAGTCCGCGCGCCGGCAGTCCGCGCGCCGGCAGTCCGCGCGCCGGCGGTCCGCGCGCCGGCGGTCCGCGCGCCGGCAGTCCGCGCGCCGGCGGTCCGCGCGCCGGCGGTCCGCGCGCCGGCGGTCAGCGGGCGCGCCGTCAGCGGCCGCCCTCGATCACCCGGCCGCGCTGGGCGGTGCCGGCCGTCCCGTACGGGTAGTCGGGCACCTGCGGGTCGCTGGCAGCGTCCAGAGCGCTGCTCTCCTCGGCTGACAGGTGCAGGTCGGCCGCGCCGAGGTTGTCCTTCAGCTGCTCGATCGTGCGGGCGCCGAGGATTGTCGAACTCACTGCCGGGCGATCGGTGACCCAGGACAGCGCCACCTGCGCCATCGTGACGCCGCGCCCGTCGGCCACCTGCTGCACGGCGCTGACGACGTCCCAGGTCAGCGTCTCGGCGTTGCGGGGGCCGTACGCCTCCATTCCCCGCTCCGGGTCCTCGCCCAGCCGGCTCGCCCCGGTCGGCGCCTCGTCTCGCTTGTACTTGCCGGTCAGCCAGCCGCCACCGAGCGGGGACCACGGCAGCAGTCCGATGCCGTTGGCCAGCGAGGCCGCCACGATCTCGTCCTCGATGCCGCGCACCAGCAGGCTGTACTGCGGCTGCAGGGTGACCGGGACCGACCAGCCACGGAACTCGGTCAGGTCGACGACGCGCTGCAGCTGGTAGGCGAGGTAGTTGCTCAGCCCGACGTAGCGGATCTTCCCGGCCGACACCGCATCGTCGAGGAACCGGTATGTCTCCTCCACCGGGGTCAGTGCGTCGAACGCGTGCAGTTGGTAGAGGTCGATCGTGTCGACGCCGAGCCGGCTCAGCGAGGCGTCCAGGGCCACCGACAGGTGCCGGCGGGACAGGCCCACGTTGTTGGGGCCGCCGGTGCCGCTGGGGAACCGGCCCTTGGTGGCGAGCACGACGCGGCCGGTCACGTCGGCCGGCCGGGTGTCCAGCCAGCGGCCGATGATCTGCTCCGAGACGCCGGCGTTGTAGACGTCGGCGGTGTCGACCAGGGTTCCGCCGGCCTCGACGAACATGTCCACCTGGGCCTGGGCGCCGGCCTCGTCGGTCTCCTTGCCGAAGGTCATCGTGCCCAGCGCGAGGTTCGAGACCGAGCAGCCACTGCGGCCGAGTGTGCGGTACTCCACGGGATTCCTCCGTCGTCTGGCGTCGTTCGTCCTGGATGGTTCCAGCGGCCGCCCGCCCGCAGGCTGCGGCGGCCGCGGAACGAAACGGTAACGGGACGCGCCGACAGCACCGCACGGGTCGCTCCGCGGCCCGGTCCGGATTCTGTCGGCCGGCAGTGCGAGCATCCGGTCATGGCAACGCTGCAGCGTTTCGAGGTCCGGGCCGACGGCGCCACCCTGGTGGGCGGGTCGGTGGGGGAGCAGGTTCCCGGCGGTGTGCCGACGGTGGTGTTCCTGCACGCGGGGGTGGCTGACCGCCGCTGTTGGGACGGTGTCGTCGAGAAACTGGTAGCGGACGAATGGCGCGGCCGGTTGGTCGCCTACGACCGGCGTGGCTACGGGGACAGCCCGCCGTCCCCGCCCGGCTTCACCCACCTGGCTGACCTGCTGTCCGTGCTCGACGCGGTCAGTCCGGATCGGCCGGCCTTCCTGGTCGGTTCGTCGATGGGCGGCGCGCTCGCGCTCGAGGCGGTGGTCACCGCACCGGACCGGGTCGCCGGGCTGGCGTTGATCGCGCCGGGCGTACCCGGCATGCCCGAGTACGCGGACAACCCCCAGTGCTCGACGCGCTGGCGGACCTCCACCGGCTGGCGTACGAGCGCCACGACACGGGCGAGATCAACCGCGTCGAGGCGCACCTGTGGCTGGACGGTCCGACGGCAGCCGAGGGCCGGGTCGGCGGGGCGGCTCGGGGGCTGTTCCTGGCGATGAATGCGGTCGCGCTGGCGAACGAGGGAGACGAGGCCGGAGCCGGCGACGCCGACGTCGACGTGTGGGGCGCGCTGCCGGGGGTGACGGTCCCGGTGACGCTGGTCTACGGCGACCTCGACGCCGACGTCCCGCGGGAGGATCCGCCGTTGTTCGTCCAGCGTCGGCCGGCCACCCGGTGGGAGATCTGGCCGGGCCGGTCCCACCTGCCCTACCTGGAGGACCCGGCCCAGACGGCTGGGCTGGTACGGCGGGCGGTGAGCTGATGACTGCATTCACGCAGGACTGTGGTCAGCGGATGACGAGGGTCACGCCGTCGGGGTGGGCCGGCTCGAAGTGGCCGACGACCGGCGCCCCGGGGATCTCGCCGGCAAGCAGGAGCCCACCGGAGGTCTGGGCGTCGGCCAGCAGCACCAGCTCGTCGGGGTCGACCGCCGGGCCCGCGGTCAGGTGCGGGCGGACCCAGTCCAGGTTGCGCCGGCTTCCACCCGGGACGAAGCCGTCGGCCAGCGAGGACCGGGCACCGTCCAGGTAGGGCACCGACGCCGCATCCACGACCGCGGTCAGCCCGGACGCGCGGGCCATCTTGTGCAGGTGACCGAGCATGCCGAACCCGGTCACGTCGGTGGCCGCCCGAACGCCCGCCGCCAAGGCCGCTGCCGAAGCCTCGGCATTCAGCGTGGTCATCGACGCGACCGCGTGGTCGAAGACCTCGCCGGTGGCCTTGTGCCGGTTGTTCAGCACCCCCACTCCGAGGGGCTTGGTCAGCGTCACCGCGTCGCCGGCGCGCGCCGCGTCGTTGCGCAGCAGCCGGTCCGGGTCCGCGATCCCGGTCACCGCCATCCCGTACAGCGGCTCCGGGCTGTCGATGCTGTGCCCGCCGGCGACCGGGCAGCCGGCGCGGGTGGCGATCTCGAGGCTGCCGGCCAGGACGCGGGCGGCCAGCTCCGCCGGCAGCCTGCCGCGCGGCCAGCCGAGCAGGTTGATCGCGAGCACCGGGCTGCCACCGGAGGCGTAGATGTCGGACAGGGCGTTCGCCGCGGCGATCGCGCCAAAGGTCTCCGGGTCGTCGACAACCGGGGGGAAGAAGTCGGCCGTGGACAGCACGGCCTGTCCACCGGCGATGCGGACGGCCGCGCAGTCGTCGCCGTCGTCCAGTCCGATCAGCAGGTCCGGCCACGGCCGGTGTGTCAGCCCGGCGACCATCGCCTCCAGCTCGCCGGGCGGGATCTTGCACGCACAGCCGCCGCCGGTCGCGAACTGCGTCAGCCGGACGGGCGCCGGCGCGGTCGTCGTCATGCCCCGACGTTAGATCTCGGGCGAGGACGTCAGAGGTCGGGCGAGACTCGCCCGCTCGACGCGGCGCCGGTTGCCGCGGCGCCGGTCGACGCGGAGGAGATCACGGCGTCGCTACCGATCTGGCCCGTGGCGACCGAATAGGAAAGGTCGCCGATGCTGGTGCCCGTCGCCCGGGCGGCCTCGTGCAGCAGCAGTGACGCCTCGTCGATCGTCATGCCGGCGACCACCGCGATCACGCCGGTGGCCTGCTCGACGACGACCCGGTCGGCGAGGGCGGCCTGCAGCTAATCGTTGCGCTGCGCGTACCGGTCCGAGTCGTGCGTCAACAGGGTGATCGTCACCATGTCGGCCAGCTCGCGCACCGCGGCGAGGTCGGACTTCGGCAGCGCAGCCGTGGTGGTGCCGACCAGCGTCAACGCACCGATGACCTCGTCGCGCAACCGCATCGGGAAGACGTACACATTGCGGAATCCGTCGTCGAGCGCGCGCCCGGCCCAGGCCGGCCACCGGTTGCGGGCCGCCGCGAGGTCGGTCACGACGACTGGCCGACCGGTCCGGATGCACTCCACGCACGGACCTTCGTTGTCGTGCACGGCCAGCAGTTCCACGGCGCGCAGGTCCGCCGACGCGGCGCGAACCCGTAGCCGGCCGCGATCGTCGAGCAGCAGGATGCCGGCGGCGGCGGCCGCGACGAGCTCGAGGCAGTGCCCGGTCAGTCGGCCCAGCACGCCGTCCACGTCATAGCTGGTCACCAGGCCGTCGGCGAGATCGACGAGCGCATCGAGCAAGACTCGTTCACGGGCTCGGCTGAGACGCCGCTCACGGGCGCGGTAGGCGTCCCGGGTGCGCCCAGGCTCGGGTGACGGCTGTGTCACGGGCGGAGGGTATTACCTTGACGGCGGAGGCGTACTCGTCCTGGTGGGCGGCCCGGTCTTCAAAACCGGTGAGGCCGGGCTCCCCGGCCTGGCGGGTTCGATTCCCGTCCGTCTCCGCCACCCTTGCCGTGAACGGGACCGCACTCCGGTGGACGGACCGCACTCCGGCATCCGGGGCGCGATCCCGGTCCGGGCCGGCTTCCTAGGATCGGGCGCGTGCCCGGCAGCCCGCAGGATCCGCGTCGCCGGGTGCCGCGGACCGACACGGTGCTGGCCGATCCGGCTGTCGGCGCGGCCGTCGCCCGACTCGGGCGCGCCCGGGTCCGCGCCGAGGTCACCGCGGTCCAGCAGCGAGTGCGGGAGGGCGTGCTCGCCCCGGACCGGGTCGCCGCGGTCGTCGTAGCCGGGCTGCCACCCGGGCCGGCCAGCTCGCGGCCGGTCCTCAACGCCACCGGTGCGGTCCTGCACACCAACCTGGGCAGAGCGGCGCTCTCGCCGGCGGCCATAGCGGCCGTGGTGGACGCCGCCGGAGCGACCGACGTCGAGTACGACCTGGGCACGGGCGGGCGTGCTCGTCGGGGGCGCGGGACGCTCGCCGCGTTGCGAACCGCGGTGCCCGGCGCAGGCGACGTCCTGGTCGTCAACAACGGCGCCGCCGCGCTGCTGCTGGCGGTCACGGCGCTGTGTACGCGGCCCCGGCGTGAGGTCGTCTGGAGCCGCGGCGAACTCGTCGAGATCGGGGACGGGTTCCGCCTGCCGGACCTGGTCGCGACCGGCGGCGCCCGCATCCGGGAGGTCGGGACCACCAACCGCACCACCGTCGCCGACGTCGCCTCGGCGGTCAGTCGGCGGACCGGCTGCGTGCTGCGCGTGCACCCGTCGAACTTCCGCGTCCGCGGGTTCACCGCGGGCCCCGACATCCGGGAGCTCGCGGCCGCGCTACCGCCCGATGTGCCGCTGGTGGTGGACACCGGCTCCGGCCTGCTCGCCGCCGACCCGCTGTTGCCCGACGAACCGGATGTGAGCAGCGCTCTGGCAGCCGGCGCGGACCTGGTGACCGCGAGCGGGGACAAGCTGCTCGGTGGACCCCAAGCGGGCCTGGTCCTCGGCCGAGCCGACCTGATCGAGCGGGTCCGCCGGCACCCGATGGCGCGGGCGGTGCGCGTCGACAAGCTGACGCTCGCCGCCCTGGAGGCGACCGTGGCCGGCCCGGTTCCACCGACCACCCGCGCCCTGCACGTCGATCCCGGCGAGCTCCGGCAGCGCTGTGCCGCCGTCGCCGGCCGGCTGCGCGAGACCGGTGTCGACGCCGGCGTGGTGCCATCGGCCGGGGTGGTCGGCGGTGGCGGCGCGCCCGGACTCGAGCTGCCCGGCTGGGCGGTGAGCCTGCCCGTCGGTCTGGCCCGCCCGCTGCGGACCGGCGACCCGCCGGTGGTGGGCCGGGTGGCTGGGAACCGGTTGCTGCTGGACCTGCGGGCCGTCGAGCCGGCGGCGGATCCGACCCTCGCCAGAGCTGTGCTCTCGGCGAGTTCGGTGAGCAGGGGCTGAGTGCCGGTCGTCGCCACGGCCGGCCACGTCGACCACGGCAAGTCGACGTTGGTCCGCGCACTGACCGGGACCGACCCGGACCGGCTCGCCGAGGAGCGTCGGCGCGGACTGACCATCGAGCTCGGCTACGCCTGGACCGACCTGCCCGGTGCCGGACGGGTCTCGTTCGTCGACGTCCCGGGCCACGAGCGGTTCCTCGGCACGATGCTCGCGGGGGTCGGGCCGGTGCCCGCGGTCCTGCTGGTCGTCGCCGCCGACGAGGGCTGGCGGCGCCAGACCGCGGAGCACGTCGCCGCGCTGGACGCGCTCGGTGTCCGCCACGGTCTGGTCGCCGTCACCCGCGCCGACCTGGCCGACCCGGCACCGACGGCGGCCGACACCGCGCGCCGGCTCGCGGGGACGACGTTGGCCGGGATCCGGTCGGTCGGAGTGTCCGGCACTACCGGCCGGGGCCTGGACGAGCTGCGGGCGGCGCTCGCGGAGCTCGTGCGGTCCCTGCCGGCGCCGCCACCGGCCCGCCGGTTGCGGGTCTTCGTCGACCGCGTGTTCAGCGTGCGCGGCGCGGGCACGGTGGTCACCGCAACGCTGCCGGCCGGGACGCTCGCGGTCGGCGACGTCGTCGCCATCGGGGCGTCCGGAGACCGCGGGACCGTCCGCGCCCTGGAGTCCTGCCGCGAGCGACTGGACCGGGTCTCTGCCGTCGCGCGCGTCGCGGTCAACCTGCGCGGCGTCGACCGTCCCGGCGTGCGCCGCGGCGACGCCCTGCTGTCGCCGGGCGCCTGGCACCTGACCGGTGAGATCGACGTGGAGTTGCGTCCGGTCCGGGTGGACGACACGACGGTCCATCCCTCGGCGGTGGGGCAACAGCCGGCGGTGGGACGGCCCGCGGACGGGGCTGCCGGCCGCACGCTGCCGGCGGAGCTGGTGTTGCATGTCGGCTCGGCGTCGCGGCCAACCCGGGTCCGGGTACTGGCCGGCTCCGGCGGCCGGTTCGCCCGGTTGCGGTTCGGCGAGCCGCTACCGCTGGAGCCCGGGGACGTCGGGGTCCTCCGCGACGCCGGGCGGCATTCCGTCGCCGCGGGCGTCATCGTCCACGACGTCGACCCGCCGCCACTGGACGTTCGAGGATCGGCGCGGGCACGCGCCGGCGAGCTCGCCGCCGCGCCCCCGGGAGACCTGGTCACCCGGCTGCGCTCACGGCGGATGGTCCACCGGACCGAGCTGGACCGCACCGGCGTCGCCATCCCGGTGCCGACGCCCGACGGCGCGCTGCTGGTGGGGGAGTGGGTCGTCGATGCCGGTGCCTGGACGCGTGCCGCGACCGCGCTGCGGACGGCGGTCGAAGCCGACCGGGCCGCGGACCCCGCCTCGGCCGGGCTGCCGGAACCGGCGGCGGTGGCCACGGTCGGCCTGCCGGACCCGGACCTTCTCGTGCCGTTGGCCGCTGCCGCCGGTGCCGAGCGCCGGGCGGGTCGGCTGGTCTTGCCCGGCGACGCCGGGCCGACCGTGCCCGAACGGCTGCGTGCACCGCTGCGCACACTCGCCGGTCGGCTCGGTGCCGACCCGTTCGCCGCTCCGGACACCGACGCCCTCGCCGAGCTCGGCCTGGCCCGTCGGGACCTCTCGGTACTGGCGGCGGCCGGAGCGGTGCTGCACCTGCCCGGGGACGTCGTCCTGCTCCCCGACGCCGCGCCGCGGGCAGCCGGTCTGCTGGCCGCGCTGGAGCAGCCGTTCACCGTGTCGGCTGCCCGGCAGGCGCTGGGGACGTCGCGCCGGGTCGCGGTTCCGCTCCTGGAACGAATGGACCGGGACCGGCTCACGATCCGCACCGAGGCGGGGCTGCGCCGGGTCCGGACCCCCGGTAGGCACATCACGATTGGGTAACGCTGGCAGCAGCGCATCGAGGCGACTTTTGTGGCGATCTGTAACAGGACAGGCACCGCCCGGTGACTTTTACGCCCGGACCAGAGCTCGCGGATCACTGTGCCGGACGGCCGAGTGACTGGACAGGCGACACGCCCAGTTTGACCAATCCGTGATCTGCCCTAGGGTCGGCACCGTTCGCGCCAAAGGCGCGGCCACCTCCCCGGCACGCCGAGTCCTGCCACCGGGGTGAGTGACCTCCGATCGCAACAGGCAGGAGTGGGGGACCCAGGAACGCGTGCCCCCGGGCACTTGGGGTGAAGCCGCGCAAGCGGCAGGGCCATTCTCCGGTCCCAACCCGACAGCTCACCTCGCAGGCGTCGGAGAGGACACCCATGTCGCAGCGCTACCAGGGACGGCACCTCCGTCCCGCACCCGCCGTCAACCCGTGGCGGGGCAAGGCAGTTCTCGCGGCCGCCGCCGGCGCCGGTCTCGTCGTCCCCGTGGTCGCAACCGCGTCGCCCGCCCATGCGGCCCCCGACTCGGCCTGGGACCGCCTCGCCTCGTGTGAGTCGGGTGGCAACTGGTCCATCAACACCGGCAACGGCTTCTACGGCGGCTTGCAGTTCACCAGCGGCACCTGGCTCGGGTATGGCGGCGGCTCTTACGCCGACCGCGCCGACCACGCCACCCGCAGCCAGCAGATCGCGGTGGCCAACCGCGTTCTGGCCAGTCAGGGCTGGGTCGCGTGGCCCGCATGCTCGAGCAAGCTCGGTCTCCGTGGGCTGCCGACGACCGGTGGCTCGACCGAGGCCCCGGTGAGCCAGCCGCGCACCGTGCAGAAGTCGACCCCGGTCACGTCGACCCCTGTCACGTCGACGAGGTCCACGTCGACGGACACCGGGTCGACCCGCGGCCAGACCCGCACCGAGTCGACCCGGACCCGCACGATCGCCCCGACGAAGGCCACGACGCGCCGGGCCGAGTCCAACCGCGACGTCGTCCGTGACTTCGCCGACCGGGTCGCCGCGGCAACCGCGCCGACCCCCGCGCCGACCCCTTCGGTCCGCCACAGTTCCGCTGCGGCAGTCTCCGGCGCGGTCTACGTGGTCAAGGCCGGCGACACGCTCAACAAGATCGCCTCGGCTCGGGGCGTCACCGGCGGCTGGCGCTCGCTGTACGCGGCGAACACCGTCACCGTGAACAACCCGGACATGATCTTCGTGGGTCAGCAGCTGCGCCTCCCGGCCTGATCCCGGCTCCGGCATGACGAAGCGGCCCCCCGACCGATAGGTCGGGGAGCCGCTTCGTCGTTCGTCGGGGTGGAGTGTGCGCCCGAGTGGTCGCCGACTACCGGGCTGCGGGCACCCGATCGGGCCCGGCCACCGCGGTGCCCGCGCCGTCGAGGTCCGCGGGCACGTCGCGTCGGTGGCGGGGCCGCCACGGCTCGTCCGCCGACGGCTCGCCCACTGTCCGTGCGGCTGCCGTCATCGCGGCGACCGGCGTCCTGTCGGGCCGGCCCCCACCGGTCCCAGCGGCCGAGTCGCCTTCACCGGCACCCTCACCCTCCGCGTTCGACGGGACGACTGCCGGTGCGGCCGCCGGCCCGGTCGTGGTGGCGATGTCGGCGCTCGCCTTGGCCTCGAGGCCGGACTGCGTCCGCAGCGGCAGCTCCCGCAGGAACAGGATCAGCACGAACCCGACCGCGAGCACGAACGCGCCCACCAGGAAGACGGTCGTCATCGACTGGGCGAAACCGGCGTAGAACGGGTGCGCCAGCGTCTGGTCGGCGGTCTTCAGGAACGCCGTGTCATTCAGCGCCCCTGTCGACGACCCGGCCGGCGCGGGGCCCTGCGAGCCAGCGAGCTGGAGGATCCCCAGCAGCGGGCGGTTGCTCGGGTTGCCGGTCACCGCGGGGTCGGCGGCGACGGCCGTGAGCCTGCCGGCGGCAGACCGGAACTGGCCGACGATGTTGCCGGTCACTGTCGAGTAGAGGATCGACAGGAAGACCGCGGTGCCCAGGGTCGCGCCGATCTGGCGGAAGAAGGTCACCGAGCTGGTGGCCACGCCGATCTCCTGCGGCGCCGATGCGTTCTGGATGGCCAGCACCGTCGACTGCATGATGTTGCCCAGCCCCAGCCCGAACACCCCCATCATCAGGCTCAGACCGACCAGTGAGGTGTCCGGTCCGACGAACAGCCACATGAGGACGAAGGCGATCGTCATCAGGGCGGTCCCGATGATCGGGAAGACCTTGTACCGACCGGTGCGGGAGGTGATCTGCCCGGACACGATCGAGCCGACCATGATTCCCGCGGTCAGCGGAAGCAGCAGCAGACCGGACTGGGTCGGGGACTTGCCCTTCACGATCTGCAGATAGAGCGGCAGCAGCGACAGGCCGCCGAACATGCCCGCACCGACGAGGGCGTTGACCCCGGTCACCAGGCGGAACGTGCTGTTGCGGAAGAAGCGCAGCGGAATGAGTGCGTCCTCGCCGGCGCGGCGCTCGGCCAGGATGAACCCGACCAGCCCGACGAACCCGACGACGTAGCCCGTGATCGACCGGCCGCTGCTCCAGCCCCAGACCCGTCCCTGCTCGGCGACGGTCAGCAGCGGGACCAGCGCGACGACCAGGGCGACCGCGCCGGCCCAGTCGATCTTGTGCGGCCGCGACGTGTGCGGGATGTGCAGCACTCGCCACACCACAGCCAGCGCGCCGATCCCGATCGGGACGTTGACGAGGAAGACGTACTTCCAGCCGGCGAAGCCGAGGATCTGGCTCTGCCCGGCGAAGAAGCCGCCGATGACCGGCCCCAGGACGCTGGAGGTGCCGAAGACCGCAAGGAAGTAGCCCTGGTACTTGGCGCGCTGCCGCGGCGGGACGATGTCGCCCAGGATCGTCAGTGCCAGGGAGAACAGGCCACCGGCGCCCAGGCCCTGGAAGGCGCGGAACGCGGCCAGCATGTACATGGAGGTCGAGAACGCGCACAGGAACGAGCCGAGTACGAAAATGCTGATCGCCAGCAGGAAGAACGGCCGGCGGCCGTACATGTCCGAGAGTTTCCCGTAGAGCGGCGTCGCGATCGTGGAGGTGATCAGGTAAGCGGTCGTCACCCACGCCTGGGCCGACAACCCGTGCAGGTCGTCACCGATCGTGCGGATGGCCGAGGCGACGATCGTCTGGTCCAGGGCGGCCAGGAACATCCCGGCCATCAGGCCGCCGAGGATGGTCAGTATCTGGCGATGAGTGAGCGCCCCACCCGCAGCAGCGGGGGGGCCGGCCGCCACTGCGGCGTTCGGCGGTGCTGTCGTTGCGGTCACTGCGCGGCTCCTGGCGTCACGGTCGTGCTGGTTCGGGTGGCCTGGGCGGCGCCGTCGCCGCCGGGGAGGTCTCGGGAACGCCCGTCGCGGGGGGGCAACAGGCGGTCGAGCCCGTCGACGAAACGATCGAGCAGGGTGCTCAGGGCGTCGGCGTCGGCGCGGTCCCAATCGGCGACGATCGCTGCGACGTAAGCCGCCCGGGCACGGGCGAAGCGCTCGCCCGCTGCGCGACCGGCCGCGGTCGCGACCAGCAGGGTCGCCCGGCCGTCGAGGGGGTCCGCCCGCCGTTCGACGGCGCCCTCCCGGACCAGCGCGGCGACGGCCCGGCTCACCTGGGACGGGTCCATGTGCGCCCGCTCGGCGAGCGCGCCGGCCCGCAGCGGGCCGTCCTCGGCGAGCCGGTGCAGGATCACCAGGGTGGGCAGGTCGCGGCCGTCGAGATGCTCGGCGGCGATCTCGGCCTTCATCCGGGCGCCGAACCGGAACAGTCGCGACAGCCCGTCGCTGAGCCGGGTCGCCCGCTCGGCGGTGTACGCGTCGAGATCGGGATCGACGACGGTCATCGCGGCTCCTGTTCCGGTCGCGGTCGGCGAGGGTTCGGGACGAACGCCAGCAGCACCGCACAACTTGATTCGATCAAGCTGTTGCTTGTGTCCAGCATGTGCTGTGAGCAGCGGGAGCGCCAGGGTTATTCCGGCCCCGGTTTCCCGGCCCCGGTTTCCCGCCCCGCTTTCCGGCCTCCGCGTCCGGTCCTGTGCCCCGCCGGGTCCCCGGGTCGAGGATGAGGGGCATGACCGACCGATCGCTGCCACTGCTCGGCTCCCCCGCCCGCCCCTCCGCAAGCCACCCCGCCGGTGCCGCGGACGACCGACCGCGACCGCCGGACACGCTGTTGCCCAGTGACCCCGCGGCGGACACGGTCCGGGAACGCCGGGCGCTGCCGGATCGTGCGGCCCTGGAGGACCTCGCCGGACACCACCCCGCGTCGCCGGCGGCCTGGGCCGCGCTGGCGGAGTCCGCGCTGGCGGCCGACCGGCCGGTCGAGGCCTACGCCTTCGCCCGGACCGGGTACCACCGGGGCCTGGACCAGCTGCGCCGCGCCGGGTGGCGCGGTGCCGGACCGGTGCCGTGGGAGCACGAGCCGAACCGGGGGTGGCTGCGTGCGGTGGCCGCCCTCGTCGCTGCGGCCGACCGACTCGACGAGCAGGACGAGGCGCTGCGCTGCCGTCAGCTGCTCACCGACGCCAGCCCCACCGCGGTCGACGTCCTGCTGCCGGACCCGCTGGCGGCCGGGTGACGGCCACGGTCGTCGTCGTCGGGGCCGGGCTGGCCGGCATCGCGGCCGCCCGCGCGCTGTCCGCAGCCGGGATCGCCGTCCGGGTACTGGACCGGGGCCGGCGGGTAGGGGGCCGGATGGGCGCCCGGACCCTGGACGGTCGGGCGGTCGACACCGGCGCCTCCTACCTCACCGTCCCGGACGGCTCCGATGCGAGCGCCGACCCCGCTGCCGCTGCGGCTGCCGACGCGTTCGCCGGGATCGTCGCCGACTGGCGGCGGCGCGGCATCGCCCGGGAGTGGACGGACACGTTCGCGACCGCCGATGCGGACCGGCTGACCGGGACCAAGCCCGGGCCGATGCGCTGGGGCGCGCCCGGTGGCCTGCGCAGCCTGGTGGAGGACCTCGCCGCCGCGCTGCCGGACGTGGTGCACCCGGTCGACGTCGCCGCGGTACGTCGGGACGGTGCCGCGACAGGCGACGACGGCACACCCGACGGCAGTACACCCGACGGCGGCGCAGCGACCGTCGACCGCGGTGGGCAGTTGACCGTCGACGGGGACCCGGCGTCAGCGGTCGTGCTGGCGATGCCCGACGCCCAGGCCCGGCGGCTGCTCACCGGCCCCGACGGCGCGCCGGCACCGGGGTTGGCCGACGTCACCTGCGCGCTGACCCGCGAGTCCGAACCCCAGGTCGCCGTCGCTGCCGGCTGGGAGACCCGCGGCTGGGCCGACTTCGCGGGCGCGTTCGTCAACGGGTCGGACACGCTGTCCTGGATCGCCGACGACGGCTCGCGGCACGGCGACGGCGCGCCGGTCCTGGTGGCGCACGCGACGCCGCAGCTGTCCGCGGCCCACTTGGCGGACCCCGACGCGCTGATCGCGCCGGTACTCGCCGAAGTCCGGCGGATCCTCTCGATCGGCGCGCCGCCGAGGTGGAGCATCGCCCAGCGTTGGGGTCTGGCCAAGGCGGTCGGACGGCGCGACGAGCCGTATCTGCTGACCGACCCGGCGGCCGGCGCGCCGGTTGCCGTGTGCGGCGACGGGTGGGGCGGCCCCAGCCGGGTCGCCCAGGCGTTCGCGTCCGGCCATCGGGCCGGGCAGGCGCTGGCTTGCCGACTCGTGCAACCCTGACCGCTGCCGCCGGCACCCGCCGGGCACCCGTCGACGAAGGATCCGCCCAGTGCCAGCGATCGTGCTCGTCGGTGCCCAGTGGGGCGACGAGGGCAAGGGCAAGGCCACCGACCTGCTGGGCAGTGACGTCGACTACGTCGTGAAGTTCAACGGCGGGAACAACGCCGGGCACACCGTGGTGATCGGGGACCAGAAGTACGCCCTGCACCTGCTGCCGAGCGGGATCCTGACGCCGGGGTGCACGGCGGTGATCGGCAACGGCGTGGTGGTCGACCTGCCCGTCCTGTTCGGCGAGATCGACGCGCTGGAGAAGCGCGGGGTCAGTACGGCCGGGTTGCGGGTCAGCACCAACGCCCATCTGATCGCCCCGTACAACCGGGTCCTGGACAAGGTCACCGAGCGGTTCCTGGGCAGCCGTCGGATCGGGACCACCGGCCGCGGGATCGGGCCCACCTACGCGGACAAGATGGCCCGCACCGGGATCCGGGTGCAGGACCTCTACGACGTGCCGATCCTGACCGCGAAGATCGAGGGCGCGCTCGAACTGAAGAACCAGCTGCTGGCCAAGGTCTACAACCGCCGGGCGGTCGGGGTCGAGGAGGTGCTGGCGGAGTTCTTGACCTACGCCGAGCGGCTGCGCCCCTACGTCGTGGACACCGTGGAACTGCTCGGCTCGGCGCTGGACCGGGGTGAGACGGTGCTGTTGGAGGCCGGTCAGGCCACGATGCTCGACGTCGACCACGGCACCTACCCGTTCGTGACGTCGTCGAACCCGACGGCGGGCGGGGCCTGCGTCGGATCCGGGGTGCCACCGACGCGGATCGACCGGGTGATCGGCATCGCGAAGGCGTACACGACGCGGGTCGGCGAGGGCCCGTTCCCGACCGAGCTGTTCGACGCCGAGGGCGCCACCCTCCGCAAGGTCGGTGCGGAGTACGGCACGACCACGGGGCGGGAACGCCGGTGCGGCTGGTTCGACGCGGTCGTCGCCCGGTACGCCGCGCGGGTCAACGGGCTGACCGACCTGGTCGTGACCAAGCTCGACGTGCTGACGGGGTTCGAGCGGGTGCCGATCTGCGTCGCCTACGACGTGGACGGTGAGCGGACGGACACGATGCCGTCCTCGCAGACCGCGTTCCACCATGCCCGGCCGGTGTACGAGTGGCTGCCCGGGTGGTGGGAGGACATCACCGAGGTCCGGACGATCGCGGCGCTGCCCGGGGCGGCGCGCGCCTACCTGGAGCGCATCGAGGAGCTGTCCGCGGTCCGCGTCTCGGCCGTCGGGACGGGGCCTGGACGCGACGAGATCATCGGGATCCACCCGCTGTTGGGCTGAGGTCGCCGGGTGCCCGGCCGTTCGCGCTGCGCTGCGCTGCCCGGTTCGTCCGTAGGCTGCGGCGTCGTGCGGGTGCTGGTGGTCGGGTCCGGTGGCCGCGAGCACGCGCTGGCGATGGCGTTGCGGCGCGATCCCGGGGTGAGCGGGGTACACGTCGCACCGGGCAACGCCGGGACCACGGGGATCGCGGTCAACCACCCGGTGGACCCCACCGACGCCGTCGCGGTCACCGCGCTGGCGGTGGGGATGCGGGTGGACCTGGTTGTCGTCGGCCCGGAGGCGGCGCTCGCCGCCGGCGTCGCGGACTCCGTCCGGCGGGCCGGCATCGCCTGTTTCGGTCCGTCGAGCACCGCTGCCCGGTTGGAGAGCTCGAAGTCCTTCGCCAAGCAGGTGATGGTCGACGCCGGCGTCCCGACCGCCGCCGCGGAGGTGGCCGGCAGCGACCGCGCGCTGGCCGCGGCGCTGGACCGGTTCGGGCCGCCCTACGTCGTCAAGTACGACGGGCTCGCCGCCGGCAAGGGTGTCGTGGTGACCGCTGACCGCACGGTCGCTCTCGACCACGGCGCGGCCGCCTTCGGCGTCGGCGGGTCCGTGGTCGTCGAGGAGTTCCTGGACGGGCCGGAGGTGTCGCTGCTCTGCGTGTGCGACGGGCGCCGCGTGGTCCCGCTGCTGCCCGCGCAGGACTTCAAGCGGCTGGCCGACGGCGACGCCGGGCCGAACACCGGCGGGATGGGCGCGTACGCCCCCGTGCCGTGGTTGCCGGCCGGGTTCGTCGACGACGTCGTCGCCCGCGTCGCCCGCCCCACCGTCGACCGGATGGCCGCCGACGGGACGCCGTTCGCCGGGCTGCTGTACATCGGGCTCGCGCTGACCCGGCGGGGGGTGCGGGTCGTCGAGTTCAACGTCCGGTTCGGTGACCCGGAGGCCCAGGTCGTGCTGCCGCTGCTGCGTACACCGCTGGCCGCGCTGCTGATGGCGGCGGCCACCGGGCGCCTGGACCTCGCGCCGCCGCTGCAGTGGGCCCCGGGTGCGGCGGTCGCCGTGGTGCTCGCGGCGGCCGGCTACCCCGGTAGCCCGCGCACCGGTGACGCCGTACGGGGCCTGGTCGAGGCGGCCGCGATCGAGGGGGTCACCGTTGTGCACGCCGGCACCGCCGGACCCGCCGGCTCTAACGGCCACCGCGGCTCCGTGGTGTCCGCCGGTGGCCGGGTGCTGGCAGTGACCGGGGTCGGCGCGGACGTTGCAGCGGCGCGCGACACGGCCTACCGGGGCATCGCGGCGCTGCGGCTGGCTGGGTCGCAGGTCCGCTCCGACATCGCTGAAGCCGCAGCCGCCGGGACGATGCGGGTGCCCGCCCGACCAGCGGGAACACTGCACGGGTGAGCGAGCAGCCTTTCACCCCCGACGTCCTGGCCACCCGTTACGCCTCGCCGGGGCTGCGCGAGCTCTGGTCCCCGGAGCACAAGGTGGTGGCGGAACGCCACCTGTGGCTGGCCGTCCTGGGTGCGCAGCGCGACCTCGGCGTCGACGTGCCCGACGGTGTGGTCGAGGACTACGAGGCCGTCGTGGACCAGGTCGATCTCGCCTCGATCGCCGCCCGGGAGCGGGTGACGCTGCACGACGTCAAGGCCCGCATCGAGGAGTTCTCCGCCCTCGCCGGCCATGAGCACATCCACAAGGGCCTGACCAGTCGCGACCTGACGGAGAACGTCGAGCAGCTGCAGGTGCGCGCAAGTCTGGAACTGGTCCGGGACCGGGTCGTCGCGACGCTGGCGCGGCTGGCCCGACTGGCCACCGAGCACGCCGGCCTGGTCATGGTTGGCCGCTCGCACAACGTCGCCGCGCAGGGCACCACGCTCGGCAAGCGGTTCGCCTCCGCCGCCGAGGAGCTGCTGCTGGCCCACGACAGGCTGGAAGCACTGCTCACCGACTACCCGCTGCGCGGGATCAAGGGCCCGATGGGCACCGGCCAGGACCAGCTGGACCTGCTCGGCGGCGACCCGGAACGCCTGCGGGCACTGGAGGACCGGGTCGCCGCGCACCTCGGGTTCCGCGAGCGGCTGACCAGCGTCGGGCAGGTGTACCCGCGCTCGCTGGACTACGCGGTGGTCAGCCTGCTCGTCCAGGTTGCCGCCGGTCCGTCGTCACTGGCCACCACGATCCGGTTGATGGCCGGCCACGAGCTGGCCACCGAGGGTTTCCGGCCCGGGCAGGTCGGCTCCTCGGCGATGCCGCACAAGATGAACAGCCGGTCGTGTGAGCGGGTCAACGGCCTCGCGGTCGTGCTGCGCGGGTTCGCCGCGATGACCGGGGAGCTGGCCGGCGGGCAGTGGAACGAGGGCGACGTGTCCGACAGCGTCGTGCGCCGCGTCGCGCTGCCGGGCGCGTTCTACGCGGCCGATGGCCTGTTCCGCACCTTCCTCACCGTCCTGGACTCCTTCGGGGCGTTCCCGGCCGTTGTCGAGGCGGAGCTGGTCCGGTACCTGCCGTTCCTGGCGACCACGAAGGTCCTCGTGGCGGCGGTCCGCGCGGGGGTCGGCCGGGAGGTCGCCCACGAGGCGATCCGCGAGCACGCCGTCGCTGTGGCGCTGGCGATGCGCGAGTCCGGCGGCGCCGGCGGTGCGGAGCTGGTCCGTCGGCTGGCGGGTGACCCGCGGCTGGGGCTGGACCGGGCGACGCTGGACGCGCTGCTCGCGGACCGGGCCGGGTTCACCGGCGCCGCGGCCGACCAGGTGGCCGCCGTGGTCGCCCGGATCGAGCCGGTGCTGGCCGCGCACCCCGACGCGGCCGCGTACGCCCCGACCGGCGTGCTGTGACCGGGCGTGCTGTGACCGGGCTTGCTGGGACCGGGAGCGCGCCGCCGGCGGCGGTGCTGCTGGACGTCAACGAGACGCTCACCGACCTGTCGGCGATGGGGCCGCGGTTCACCGACGTGGGGCTGGACCCGGCACAGGTGCCGACGTGGTTCGCCCAGACGCTGCGGGACGGGTTCGCGCTCGGCATCGCGGGGCGGCAGGCGCCGTTCGCCGAGGTGGCCGGGGTGGCGCTCACCGCGCTGCTGGCCGCGGCCCGCCCTGCCGCGGCCGGCCCGGGCCCCGGGGACCGGGCCGTGGGGCACGTCCTCGGCGGGTTCTCGGCGCTCCCGCTGCACCCGGACGTGGCGCCGGGTCTGCGTGCGCTGGCCGACGCGGGCGTGCGGGTGGCAGCGCTCACCAACGGCTCGGCCTCGGTCAACCGCGCGGCGCTGGATGAGGCGGGCGTCGGCGACCTCGTCGACCCGGTCCTCTCGGTGGCGGACGCCGGGGTGTGGAAGCCCGGTGCGGCCGCCTACCGGTACGGCCTGGACGCGCTCGGCCTGCCGCCGTCGGCCGTGCTGATGGTCGCCGTCCACCCCTGGGACCTCGACGGCGCGGCCCGCTGCGGGCTGGCGACGGCTCTGATCGCCCGCACCCCGGTTCGTGTCCCGCCGTACTTCGCCGCGCCGACCCTGACGGCCTCGGGTCTGGACGACCTCGCGCGCCGCCTGCTCACGCTCAGTCGGTGACGGCTCGGCGACGCGGCCGCGTCGCGTCGGGCCCGGATGCGGCACCATGGACACCGCCCGGCGGACGCCGGACACCTGCCGCCTCGGGGAGCCGATGACCAGCCGCCGTGCCGACGGCCCCTGCCGGAGACCCCTGCTGCTCGTTGCGGACGGCGAACAGTGCTGACCGCAGTCCTGCTGCTGCTCGCCTCGCTGCTGCTGGTCGCCGCATGCGGGGCGTTCGTCGCCGCGGAGTTCAGCCTGGTGACCGTCGACCGGGCGGCCATCGAACGGGCCGCCGCCGACGGCGACCGGCGCAGCACCGGGGTGCTCGCCGCCCTGCGCTCGCTGTCCACCCAGCTGTCCGGGGTGCAGCTGGCGATCACCGTGACCAACCTGGCCATCGGCTACCTCGCGGAGCCGGCGATCGCCACGCTGCTGGAGCCGGTGTTGGCCAGGTTCGGGCTCGGTGCGGCGACGGTGACCGGGGTGGCGGTGACGCTGGCCCTGGTGCTCGCGACGGGACTGACCGTCGTGTTCGGCGAGCTCGTCCCGAAGAATCTCGCGGTGGCTGCCCCGCTGGCGACGGCGCGCGCGGTCCAGGGCCTGTCCCGCGGCTTCGCCCGGGCTGCGAAGCCGGCCATCACCGCGCTGAACGGCACCGCCAACGTCGTGCTCCGGCTGCTCGGCATCGAGCCGCAGGAGGAGCTGGCGTCTGCCCGCTCCCCGGAGGAGCTGGCCAGCCTGGTGACGCGGTCGGCCGACGAGGGCGTGCTGGAGTCGGGCACCGCACGGATGGTCCGTCGCGCGCTGACCCTCGGCGACCGCGACACCGCCGAAGTGATGACCCCTCGGGTCCGCGTCTCCACGGTGGCCGCGGACGCGCCGGTGACCGAGGTCGTCGAGCTCGCCCGGCGCACCGGCCGGTCCCGGTTCCCGGTCGTGGGGACCAGCCTGGACGACGTGCTCGGCGTGGTGTCGATCCGCCAGGTGGTCGCCGTGCCCCGCGCGCAACGGCCGACCACCCCGGTCCGCAGCGTGATGGTGGCGCCGCTGCTGGTCCCCGGGACCGTCCCGGTCGACGACCTGCTGGCGCGGCTGCGGGGCAGCCGGCTGCAGCTGGCTGTCGTGGTCGACGAGTTCGGGGGGATGGACGGCATCGCCACCCTGGAGGACGCAGTCGAGGAGATCGTCGGCGACGTGGTCGACGAGCACGACCGGTCCAGCCCCCAGGCGGTGCGGCGTGCGGACGGGGACTGGTCGCTGGCCGGTCTGCTCCGGCCGGACGAGGTGAGCGACCTGACGGGGTTGCTGCTGCCGGAGTCCGACCACGCGGAGACCCTTGCGGGGCTGGTGGTCGCGGCGCTGGGCCGGATACCCGAGGTCGGCGACACGGCGACCCTGCGGCTGCAGCCGGTGGTCGTGCTCGACGACGACGCGGACGTCGAGGCGGCACTGCCCGTGGACGCGACCGCCACGGTGACCGCGATGGACCGGCGGCGCGTGGACCGCGTGCGCCTGGTCGTGCAGCCGTGAGCAGCGGCGTCGGGATCGCCGTCGCGGTCGTCCTGCTGATCGCCAACGCGTTCTTCGTCGGTGCGGAGTTCGCGATCGTCTCCGCGCGCCGGGAGAGCCTGGAGTCCCGGGTCCGCTCCGGGTCCCGGGCCGCCCGCACGACGGTCGCGGCGATGGCGAACGTGTCCCGGATGATGGCGGCCGCCCAGCTCGGGGTCACGGTGGCCTCACTGGGGCTCGGCTACGTCGCCGAGCCCGCGGTGGCCCACCTGCTCGAGGTGCCCTTCGAGGCCGCCGGCCTACCCCAGGGACTGCTGCACCCGCTCTCGTTCGCCATCGCCCTGGCGCTGGTCGCGTTCTTCCATGTCGTGCTCGGCGAGGTGGTGCCGAAGAACATCGCCCTCGCCGGCCCGGAACGAGCCGCGGTCGCGCTGACCCCGCCGCTGGTCGTGTTCGCCACGATCGCGCGCCCGGTGGTGGCGACCTTGAACGGCGTCGCGAACCTGTCGCTGCGGGCGGTGGGCGTTCAGGTGCGTGACGAGGTCCAGGGGACGTTCACCCGCGCGGAGATGGCCGGCCTGGTCGACCAGTCCCGCGAGGGCGGCCTGCTGGACGACGACGAGGGCCGGTTGGTGATGAGTGCTCTGGACCTGGGCGAACGAGATGCCCGAGCGGTGCTCTTGCCGTCGGCGGAACTGGTGACGGTGCCGGCCGGGGTCACGCCGGCCGAACTGGAGCGGGTGGCGGACAGCAGCGGGTTCTCCCGGTTCCCGGTGGCCGAGCCCGACGGGACGCTGACCGGGTACCTGCACCTGAAGGATGTCCTGACCAACGACGACGCGCACCTGGACGACCCGGTGGCGCGCCGGTTCTTCCGGCCGCTGCCCGCGGTCCAGGCCACCGATCCGTTGCACCGGGTGCTCTTGGCGATGCAGGCCAACGGCGCGCAGCTGGCCCGGGTGGTCGACGCCGGAGGTCGCTCGCTGGGGATGGTGGCGTTCGAGGACGTCATCGAGGAGCTCGTCGGCGAGATCCGCCAGGAGGCGCTGCGTCCGTCGTCCTGAGCCCGCGGCACGGGTGTGCGGGCGACGCTGACGCCGGCCGGTCAGCCGCGGACCAGGGTGGCGGTGACCAGCCCGGCGGCGTCCAGCAGGATCAGCGAGCTGCCGTCGAAGCCGACCCGGGCGGCGCGGACGAGAGCAGAGCCGAGGTCGACGTTGTTGCAACCGATCGCGAAGGTCGGCGCGGCGAGGGCCAGGAGCCGCCCGTCGCCGCCGATCGACCATCGGCCGGCCAGTCCGTTGCACCCGTCTGATCCGGTCCAGCTGCCGTCGGCGCGTAGCTCGAGGAACGGCTGCTCCGGGGTCCGTCCGACGGCAGCGGCTTCCCGTCCTTTCCGGGGCGCCCACCGCGGCTGCGCCGGGCCGCCGCCAGAGCCTCCTCCGGGGCCGCCGCCGCGACGGGTCGACGCCCCCGGCACCCAGCGGCCGAGCAGGCCGGTGCGGGTCGCGGCGGGCAGACCGTCGGGCAGGACGGCGGCGGCCGGAGATCCCACCGAGCCCATTCCGCCGACGGGTCGGGTGGATGCCGACGGGGCCGGCTCGAGTTCGGCCATCGGGTGGCCGCGGGAGTCCAGCAGCGTCACCGTGTCGCCCGAGCGGCGGAACGCCGACGCCCGCTCCAGCCAGGTGAGGTGTGGGTCGATCGGACGCAGCGTCGGACAGCTCGGGTTCACGAACCACAGGGTGACCGCGAGCAGCGCACTCGGGGTGGCCGGCGCGGAGGCCCAGGCCCCGGTGATCGTCGCGCACGGGACCGTGACGCTGACGCCGGTCCCGGCGAAGGTCACCACCCCGACGGTGCCGGTCGAGCCGGCGCGTCGCCAGCTGCCGAGGATCGCATCGGCCGCCATCCCCGGAGCCGCGGCCGGCCCGGTCGATCCCGCCGCCGGCGTTGGCGTGGCCGCGGTCGGCGCCGCGGCGGCCCCTCGCTGCGTCGGGGAGCCGGGTAGGTCCGGGCTCGCGCCACACGCTCCGGTCGCCACGGCGCAGCCAACCACGGCGCAGGCCACCACGGCGCGGGCCACCACGGCGCGGGCACCCGCCGTGGACATGCTCCCGACCCGCGCGGCCCGGAGGCGACGGAACGCGCCGGTGGATGTCCCGGGCAGCGGTCGAGATCGCATACCGGTGCGACGTGGGTCGTGCCCGGTCGGTTCCATCACGGCCCGCACCTGCACCAGCGTTCTGTTGTCGGGGTCGGCAGGATGGTCAGTGGTCGGCCACCCGGCGACCACGAGCGCCTCGAACCCAAGGAGTCGGTCAGATGAGCAAGGAACTGAACAGCGCCACCCAGGAGAAGGCCGCCGGATTGCTGAACAGCGGGAACGTGGACGCCTTCGTCGACACGCTGTTCGCGCCCGATGCGGTCGACCACGACCCGGCGCCGGATCAAGGCCCCGGCCGTGAGGGCTTCCGCAGCTTCTTCCACAGCCTCGCCACGGCGTTCCCGGACGTGCACCTCGAGCCGGTCGCGATGGTTGCCGACGACGACCACATCGCGTTCGCCTACACGCTGACCGGCACCCACCGGGGCGACTTCCAGGGCATCGCGCCGAGCGGAAAGTCGATCGAGGTCCGCGGGCTGCAGATCGGGCGCTTTGCGAACGGCCAGATCGTGGAGCGCTGGGGCTCCTCGGATCAGCTGGGCATCCTCCAGCAGATCGGCGCGGCACCCGGTGGCTCGCCGAGCCTCGTCGACAAGGTCAAGGGCGCGTTCGGCGGCTGACCTCCGTTTGCCCCGGCGCCCACCGACCGGCCGCGGGTGATCAGTGCTCTGCGGGAGCCTGTCGCTGCCGTCGCCGAGGTGGTCGCGGCCCCGGGGCCCAGCGGCGGCCCACCGAAGCGCTGCGTCGCAAGTACGGGCTGGCGTTCAGGGTCAGAAGGTGACCGGGCCCTCGCCGTCCAGCGCGCGGATCGCCGTCGAGTCCGGGAGCAGTCCACGGGCGATCGTCTGGTACATCGCCGGGAACGCGGCGATCGCGTCGTGCACCGGCACGACAACGGGGACCGCCGCGGCGCGCAGATAATCGACGGCCTCGGCGATCTTGGACCACGGCGCGACCATCGGGGCAGCGAGGATGCGCACGCCGGCGGGCGGCGGGGTGAACGCATCACCGGGGTGGAACAGCTCGCCGATCACGTAGCCGACGTTCGGGATGACCGGGATGTCCGGGTGGATCACGCCGTGGGTCCGCCCGCGCACCCCGATGCTGACGCCGGACACGTCGACGGTGTCCCCGTCCCGGACCGTGGTGACGGTCAGGCCCTGCCCGGTGAGCAGCGGCGCGGTGCCCTCGTCGGCCACGATCTGCGCGTCGGGATTGCGCTGCACGAGCGCGGTGAACCGCTGGGCGTCGTAGTGGTCCGGGTGCTGGTGGGTGAGCAGGATCCCGGTCAGCCCGTCGAGCTGGTCCCAGGCCCCGGCGACGTTGCCCGGGTCGATGAGCAGGCGGGCGTCGCCGGTCTCCACGAGCAGGCAGGAGTGGCCGATCTTCTCGATGCGCATGCCGACACACTCGCACCCGTCAGTCCACGCGGCGAACGCCGATCAGAGAAAGCTGACGTCCTGGGCGAGCAGCAGCCGGCCGGAGTAGTTGACGGTGTTCGTTGCCCGTCGCATGTAGGCCCGCCAGGCATCGGAGCCGGACTCCCGCCCGCCGCCGGTCTCCTTCTCCCCCCCGAACGCGCCGCCGATCTCCGCCCCGGACGTGCCGATGTTGACGTTGACGATCCCGCAATCGGCGCCGTCGGCCGCCAGGAACCGCTCTGACTCGGCCTGGTCGCGGGTGAAGATGCCCGACGAGAGCCCCTGCGGGACGTCGTTGTGTAGGGCGATCGCCTCGTCGAACTCGGTGTAGGTCAGCACGTAGAGGATCGGCGCGAACGTCTCGGTGCGCACGACGGCGGTCTGCGCCGGCATCGAGACGATCGCCGGCTCCACGTACCAGGCATCGGGCGCGACCTCGGCCAGCCGACGTCCGCCGCCGGTGAGCACCGTTCCGCCCTCGGCGACCGCCTGCTCCAGCGCGGCGGACATCCGCCCGGCCGACGCGGGGTCGATCAGCGGGCCCACCAGCGTCGCCGGGTCGAACGGGCTGCCGATCGGCAGCCGCGCGTAGGTGTCGGTCAGCCGTCGGACGAGCTCGTCGGCGACGTCGGCGTGCACGATCAGCCGGCGCATCGTCGTACACCGCTGGCCAGCGGTGCCGGCGGCCGCGAACACGATCGCCTGCACCGCCAGGTCCAGGTCGGCCGATGCGGTGACCACCGCGGCGTTGTTCCCGCCGAGCTCAAGCAGTGTCCGGCCGAACCGCGCGGCCACCCTCGGTCCGACCTCGCGGCCCATCCGGCTCGACCCGGTCGCGCTGACCAGCGGCACGAGCGGGGAGTCGGTGAGCACCGCAGCGATCTCCGGACCGCCGACGAGGACACGGTGGACGTCGGCTGGAGCACCGCTCTCCCGAAGCGCCCGGTCCAGCAGGGCGGTGCACGCCAGCGCCGTCAGCGGCGTCTTCTCCGAAGGCTTCCAGACGACCGCGTCCCCACAGACCAGCGCGATCGCGGTGTTCCACGACCACACCGCAACCGGGAAGTTGAACGCCGAGATCACCCCGACGACACCCAGCGGGTGCCAGGTCTCCATCAGCCGATGGCCGGGGCGCTCGGACGGCATCGTGCGCCCGTAGAGCTGACGGGACAGGCCGACCGCGAAGTCGCAGACGTCGACCATCTCCTGCACCTCGCCGAGCGCCTCGGAGCCGGCCTTGCCCGCCTCCAGCGTGACCAGGTCGGCGAGCTCCCGGCGGTGGTCGGTGATCAGTTCCCCGAGCCGCTTGACCGCCGCGCCACGCACCGGCGCCGGGGTCAGCCGCCAGGTGGCGAACGCGGCGTGCGCTGCCTCGACGGCCGCGCGCGCCTGCTCCGGTGATGTCGTGCGGACGCGGGCGACCTCGCCGCCGGTGACCGGGCTGGTGACCGCCAGATCCCCGTCGAGCGCGGCCGGGTCGACACCGCATCGTCGCAGCGCGTCGGCGGCCAGTTCGGCCAGGGATGCGGTCGACGGCAGGCCTGTCCGGGTCTGGGCACCGCTTGCCGTGGTGGTCGTGGTCACGCTGTCTCCTCGAGATCTCCGGTGGGGGGCTGCAGGCTCGCGGGGTCCCGGCCGAGCGTTGCGGCCAGCGCGTGCAGGGACGCCCGGCGTTGGGCGGCGTAGAGGTCGACGGAATCGTGCATCGGGGCGCCGATGACGCCGGCGATCCAGTCCAAGTCCAGCTCGGGGCCGCCGTCGGCCCCGACGGTGGTGGCCGGTCCGTCGAGATTCGAGGCGAAGATTCCGGCGGCCGACCGGGGCAGGAAGTCCTCGTACACCACCGGTTCCGCCACGACCGCACCGACTGCGACCAGTTCCGCCAGCGACGGCCGGGTTGTCTGCCTTCCGTCGCCGATCTGGTCGCTGTCGGTACGCCCGGACGCCCGGGACCGGTCGGCGAGGCGGTAGGTGAAGTACCCGAGACCACTGCTCTCCAGTTCGGCCTCGGTCGACGGCAGCCGCCGGGCCCAGACCGCGGCAGCGGCCGCCGGACGTGGCGCACCGGCGCCAACGGCGGCGTCGACCTCGGCCGTCATCGTGTCGTAGCGGTCCCGCCCGGCCGGGGTCAGTGCGATCCCGCGCGCCTCGACCTCGCCGAACCGGACGCGCAACTCGCCCACCTCGACCGACCCGCCGACCTCGGTGAACCGCCGCGGCTCGGCGAGGGCCCGGAACGAGGTCTGGCGTAGTAGCACGTCCGGGCCGGCCCACCGCGGCGGGCCCTGGATCTCGTCGATCATCGCGATCCCCCGGTCGGTCATCCGGGCGTACAGGTCGTCGATGTCCAGCACCCGGGGCGTCAGGTGGTTGAGGTGCGTCGTCGGGACGCCGCCGATGTCCGCGGCGACCGGGGACACCGCGGCGAGCTCGGCGTACCAGGCCCGGTCGACCGGCTCCCGGGACAACTCGAAGGCCGCGGTCGCCAGTGTCAGCAGGCGGTCGGCCGCGGCGGGCGGCAGTCCGCCGTCGGCCCGGGCCCGGTCGGCCAGCTCGAGCAGGTCGGGGTCGAACAGCGACCGCCGGGCCAGCCGCGCCTCCAGCCGGGACTGCAGGTCCGCGTCGAAGAACCGTCGGTCCCCGGTCACCAGGACCGAGGTGAACACCCGGAACGGGTTACGGGCCAGCTCCCCGGCCGACACCGGACGGAACGCTGTGGACACCACCGGGACCGGAGCGCCCGGGGCGTCGCGCAGGTCGTAGAAGCCGACCGGCTCCATCCCGAACGCGCCGAAGACCCGCGCCACCTGCGCCAGCTCGGCCGGGGTCCCCACCCGGATCGCGCCGTGCCGTTCCGCGGTCACCCGCCCGATCGTGCCGAGCCGCTCGGCCCGAACCCCGTCGCGGGCCAGGGCATCGGCGTTCACCCCGGATGTGACCTCGACGAGTGCTGTGTAGGCGGGCACCTCTCGCCCGTACATCGCCGACAGGGACCGCGCGAAGGCCGCGCGCAGCTGCCAGGTCTCCAGGTTCGGCCGGTCCGCCGCCCCTGGCCGAACAGGCGGAGCAGTGCTCACGCCGACGCGGCGGTGAGCACGGTCAGCACCCGGTCGATGGCGTCGACGCCCGCGTCCAGCTCCTCCCGCATCACGGTCAGCGCCGGGCGGAACCGGATGCTCTGCAGCCCGCAGCCCAGCAGCATCACGTGTTCGTCGATCCGCAGGGCCTCGACGACCGCGTCGCGCAACGCCGGGTCCGGCAGGCTGAAGGCGCACATCAGTCCGCGACCACGCGGGTCGCTGACGACGGCGTGCCGGGCGGCGAGGCCGTCGAGACGGGCGAGCAGGTGGGCGCCGAGCTCGGCGGCCCGCTGGACCAGGTGGTCGGCCTCGATCACCTCCAGGATGCGCCGCGCGCGGACCATGTCGGTGAGGTTCCCACCCCAGGTGGAGTTCAGCCGCGAGCTGACCCGGAACACGTTGTCCGGCACCTGGTCGACGCGACCGCCCGCCATTATCCCGCACACCTGCGTCTTCTTACCGAACGCGACCACGTCGGGTGTGACGCCGAGCTGCTGGTAGGCCCACGTGGTCCCGGTCAGCCCGCACCCGGTCTGCACCTCATCGACCACGAACAGTGCGTCGAACTCGCGGCACATCGCCTGCATCGCCTGCAGGAACGTCGGCCGCAGATGCCGGTCGCCGCCCTCGCCCTGGATCGGCTCGGCGATGAAGCACGCGATGTCGTGCGGGTGCGCCTCGAATGCGGACCGGGCGGCGGCCAGAGCGGCGCTCTCACGGCTGTCGATGTCCGGGATGCCGGCGGCATCGGTCACGTACGGCGCAGGGATCCGCGGCCAGTCGAACCTGGGGAAGCGGGCGGTCTTCACCGGGTCGGTGTTCGTCAGCGACATCGTGTAACCGGTGCGGCCGTGGAAGGCGCCCTGCAGGTGCAGGACCTTCGTGCCCAGCGCCGGGTCCAGACCGTGGGCCTCGTTCCACCGGCTCTTCCAGTCGAAGGCCACCTTCAGGGCGTTCTCCACCGCGAGCCCGCCGCCCTCGACGAAGAACAGGTGGGGCAGAGCGGGGTCACCGAGTACCCGGGCGAAGGTCTGGACGAACCGCGCCATCGGGACCGAGTAGACGTCGGAGTTGCTCGGCTTGTTGACGGCCACCTCGGTGAGCTCGGCGCGGAACTGCTCGTCCGCGGCCAGCGCCGGGTGGCTCATCCCGAGCGCGCCCGAGGCGAAGAACGTGAACAGGTCCAGGTAGCGCGTCCCGTCGCGGGCGTCCACCAGCGTCGACCCGGTCGAGGCGGCGGTGTCCAGCACGAACGGCATGCCGTCGGCGAGCATCGAGGCGCCGATCGTGGCGTGGACGTCGTCCGGCGAGACGGTGGCTGGATGGTCGGCTAGCTGCGTCATCAGCCCAGTGTGCGGGACGCATTCCGGTTCGGGAAGCCATCGGCAGGAACCGTTCCCGCCAGCGGCGACGCACCGACCGGTCGTCGCAGCGGAACGATCACCTCGCAGACGAGCGCCATTCACCTCCCGGACAGCGGGGGGTGACTGGGTGATCACGTCGAGAGGCCGCTCGGGCCTGCCGACATCCCCACACGGAAGGGCTCGCGACAATGCCTCCTCAAGATTCCCCGCCGCAGAACTCTGCCGACGCGACGCGGCGGTCACCGGCCAGTCGACGGTCGTTCCTCCAGGCCGGAATCGCCGGCGCGGTCGCCGTCGGTGGCACGGTCGGTAGCGGAACGCCGGCCGCCGCGGCGGCAGCGACACCGACCTCGGTGCCAGCCGCGCCGACACCGGCCCGGGCGGCCGGCGGGCCGGCGGCCCGGGCGGCCGGCGGGCCGGACCTGGAAAGCCCACGGTTCACCCTCGTCGTGATGCCGGACACCCAGTACCTGTTCGACGGCGACAGCATCCACCCCGCACCGCTGGCGAGCTCGCTGCGGTACGTGCTGGACCAGCAGCAGGAGCAGAACATCGTCTTCATGGCCCACCTGGGCGACGTCACCCAGAACGGGCGCCCCAACGAGGTCGCCGCGGCCGCTGCGCAGTTCGACGCGTTCGACCGCCGTGGCGTCCCGTGGAGTGTGCTGGCCGGCAACCACGACATCGACGGCCGCACCGACGACCAGCGGGGGCCGACGCCGTACCTGGCCGCGTTCGGGCCGTCCCGGTTCGCCGGCCGGCCCGGCTACTCGGCCAGCCCGGACGGGTACAACAGCGCGAACCTGTTCCGCGCGGGCGGCCGGGAATGGCTGGTGCTGGCACTGGACTGGCGGGTCTCCGACGGCGGGCTCGCGTGGGCCGCGGCCACGATCCGGCGCCACCCGACGACGCCGGTCATCCTGACCATCCACGAGCTGGTGGATACCGACGACAGCGCCCAGCCCGCGCAGCTGTCCGAGTTCGGGCAGCACGTCTGGGACACCCTGATCAAGGGCAACGATCAGATCTTCCTGAGCCTCAACGGGCACTTCTGGCCGCCCGGCCGGACCACCAAGACGAACGACGCCGGGTCCGAGGTCGCGCTGCACATCACCAACTACCAGGACCGCTACTACGGCGGGGCCGCGATGATCCGGCTGTACCGGTTCGACATGGAGCGGTCCACGATCGACGTCGAGACGATCAACCCATGGCTGCTGGGGATGCCCTACGAAAGCCTCAACGAACTCAGCCGTGAGGAGCTGGAACTCACCTCACCCGTCGACGCCGCGTCGGTGCCGATCGACTTCGCCGCCCGGTTCGCCCGGTTCGCGCCGGCCACGCCGCGGCCGGCACGCCCCGCGCGGGCGGTGCTGGTCCCGGGCACGACGGCGCTGTGGGGCAGGTTCACCGCCGGACGGACCGGCTCCGTGGTGACAGGGCGCATCCCCGACCTGTCCGGTGGCGGGAACGACCTGCTCGTCGCCGGGCGGCCCGGGGCTCGCCGGGACGCGCTGACCCTCTCCGACGAGCACCACCCCGACCAGCCGTCGCGCGGCAGCGTGTTCTTCCAGGGCGGCCGGGCCGCCGGCGACTACCTGAAGACGGTCGCCGGGGCACCGCTGAACGCCACCACCGCGGCGAAGGGTTTCACCCTCGAGGTGTTCGCCAAGCTGCCCGCGGACTGGGGCCCGGACAACGCCTGGTCCGGTCTGGTCAGCCGGCAGGGCAGCAGCGGCGATGCCGGCAAGACCGGCGGCTACAGCAGCACCGAACCGGTCGCGACGTTGAGCCTGTCCGGCAGCGTCGAGGCCCAGTGGTACGCCTATCCGCTGAACCTGAACACGTCGGTGACCAACTGGAGTCACCTACTCCCGCTCGACACCTGGTGGCACCTGGCCGTCACCAACGACGGCCGGCACACCCGCATGTACGTCGACGGGTGCGAGGTGGTCCGCAACCCGGCCACCGTCGCGCACGGGATCGCCACCGTGGGCCGCTCCTGGCTGGTCGGCGGCCACGAGGACGGCGGCCGGATCGACCAGGTCCACTACGGGTGGCTCGGCGACATCCGCGTCGTCGACCACGCGCTGGCCCCGGGCCAGTTCATGATCGCCTGACCCACCCCGCTGGACGTCGGCCCCGGCCCCGATCACCCGGGGCCGGGGCCGACTGTCACATTCAGTCGGCTCGGCCGTCGTGTCACATTCAGTCGGCTCGGCCGACGTCCAGCGGGCGGTTGTCGTAGAAGGTCTGCAGCACCACGGTGCTGCGGGTGTGGACGTTCGCGGTCGCGCGGATCGTCCGTAACAGGATCTCCAGCGCCTGCGGCGAGGCGACCCGGACCAGCAGCTGGTAGCTCGCCTCGCCGGCCACCGACCAGCAGCCCTCGATCGCCGCGATACCGGCGAGCTTCTCCGGCGCGTCGTCGGGTTGGGCCGGGTCCAGGGGGGTGATGGCCACGAACGCGGTCAGCGGCAGGCCGACGGACTCGGGGCTGACCCGGGCGGTGTAGCCGGTGACGATCCCCCGTGCCTCCAGCCGCCGGACCCGCGCCTGAGCGGCGGAGACGGACAGGCCGGCGGCCGCGGCGAGGGTGGCCAGCGTCGCCCGGCCGTCGGCCATCAGCACCGCGAGCAGCCGGCGGTCGGTTCCGTCGTCCGGGGCGGCGGCCACCGCGGCAGGCTATCGGCCGGCAAGCCGTCGGCGGCCGAACCCTGGCGGACGGCCGATCGTTACCGTCGGGTCACCAGCGCAGGGCGGGTGACGGCTCGGGTCGGTGACGGGGCAGGTCGGTGACAGGGCGGGTCGGTGACAGGGGGCGGACGATCGGGGGCAACCGGGCCGGCAGAAGCGAGCCGGTCGTCGTCGCCACACCGCACGGGCTGCTGCGGGGTCTGCGCCGCGACGGGGTCGACGTCCACCGGCGCGTGCCGTACGCCGCCCCGCCGGTCGGCCGATTGCGGTTCGCCGCGCCCGCCCCGCCGGCACCGTGGACCGGCATCCGACAAGTCGCGTCAGCGTCGACCCGCGCGATCCAGCCGCTGCCACCACCTGTCCGGGCGGCCCGGCTGGTCGGCCCGCGCGGCCGCTACGGAGAGGACTGCCTGACCGTCGATGTGGTCGCACCTGCGGGATCGGCCGCCGACACCGCGGCGGGCCGACCCGGCCGCCCGGTGCTGGTCTGGGTGCACGGCGGTGCCTACCGGACCGGCGGGGCGGCCGACTACGACGGCGCACCGCTGGCCCGGCTCGGCGACCTCGTCGTGGTGACGGTCAACTACCGGCTCGGCGCGTTCGGGTTCCTCGACGTGGCCGACGCAATCGGCCTGGACCCGGCGGACAGCCGGTTCCCGGGCAACGTCGGGGTGCGTGACGTGCTCGCCGCACTGGCCTGGGTCCGGGCCGCGATCGCGGCCTTCGGTGGCGACCCGGCGCGGGTGACGGTGGCCGGTGAGTCCGCCGGCGCCGGGCTGGTCACCTCGCTGCTGCTCAGTCCCGCCGCCCGCGGGCTGTTCGCCGGCGTGATCGCCCAGAGCGGTGCTCCGACGATGAACACCGAACGCGAGGATGCCGCGGCCGCGGCCCGGGAGTTCCTGCTGGCGTTGGGCGCCGGGCCGGAGAATGCCGCCCGCGTCCTGGGGACGGCGCCGCCGTCGCGGGTGCTCGCCGCGATGCGCCGGGTCAACGCGCTGCGCCCGGACGGGCTGCCGTTCCGTCCGTGGTTCGACGGCGATCTGCTGCCGGTGTCGGCGGCGGCTGCGCGCAGCGCGCCCACCCTCGCGGTCCCGCTGCTGATCGGGACCAACCGCGACGAACACCGGCTGTTCAGCGTCCTGCGCCAGGCCGTCGTCCCGCGGACCCGGGAGCGCATCGCGGTGATGCTGGTCGCCGAGCAGGGTGCGCCGCGGGCGTCGGCGATCCTGCGCAGCTACCCCGACGACGCGGCGGGCCTGTCCGACCTGGGCACGCACGGCGTCTTCACGATGCCCGCCGTCCACCTGGCCGACCGGCACAGCGGCGTGGCCCCGACCTACCGGTACCGGTTCGACTTCGGCACCTCCCGGCTGGGTCTCGGCGCGTTCCACGCCATCGACCTGATGTTCGTCTTCGACAGCCCGCGGGTGCTCGGGCGCGCGCTGTTCGGCTCGCCGGCCCCCGCCCGCGACGCCCTGGCCGACCGCGTCAAGCGGCACTGGGTCCAGTTCGTGCGGACCGGCTCACCGGGCGGCGACTGGCCGGGCGGTGATTGGCCGCGCTACGACACGCCCCGGCGCGCAACCCGACTGTTGGACGTCGCCGACTCCGTGGCCGACGACCCGGAGGGCGACCGCCGCCGCGTGTGGCACGGCGCCGAGGTCCCCGTCCCGTGACCGCGGGATGATGGTGGCCGTGACTCAGCCTGCCGCCCCGTCCGCCGCCCCGGACGATCTCGACGACGCAGCCCCGCCGTACCCGCTGCTCAGCAGGGGCAAGGTCCGCAGCCTCTACGACCTGGGCGACGGGACGCTGGCGATGGTGGCCAGTGACCGGATCTCCGCCTACGACGTCGTCCTGGACACGACCATCCCGGACAAGGGAGCAATGCTCACCCAGCTGTCGCTGTGGTGGTTCGACCAGCTCGCCGACCTCGCGCCGAACCATGTCGTGTCCGCCCTCCCGCCGCCCGGTGCCCCGGCGTCGTGGGCCGGCCGGACGATGGTCGTGCGCCGCCTGGATATGGTCGGCGTGGAGTGCGTCGCGCGCGGCTGGCTCACCGCCGGCGGACTCGCCTCCTACCGGGAGACCGGGTCCATCTGCGGCATCGAGTTGCCGCCCGGATTGACCGAGGCATCCCGCCTGCCCGAGCCGCTGTTCACCCCGACCACCAAGGCCGCGGTCGGCGACCACGACGAGCCGATGACCTACGGCGAGGTCGCGCGGCTGGTCGGGCCGGAGCTCGCGGCGTCGCTGCGTGAGCTGACGCTCGCCGTCTACTCCCGGGCTGCCGAGACGGCGGCGCAGCGGGGGATCCTGCTCGCGGACACGAAGATCGAGATCGGCAGGGACACCGACGGGACGTTGGTCCTCGCCGACGAACTGTTGACCCCGGACTCGTCGCGGTTCTGGCCCGCCGACGGCTGGGCGCCCGGACGGGTGCAGCCCAGCTTCGACAAGCAGTACGTGCGGAACTGGCTGACCTCGCCCGCGTCGGGCTGGGACCGGGGTTCCGACGCGCCCCCGCCGCCGCTGCCGGAGGAGGTAGTCGCCCGGACCCGCGACCGCTACGTGCAGGCGTACGAGCGGCTGACCGGCTCCGCTTGGACCGCGCGATGACTTTCCCGGGGCGGCCTGGGCAGTCTGCGCGGGCTAGCTTCTCGAACTGACGGCTACGCGGACGGCATCCCCACCAGAGGGGCCGGCAGGGGGCGGCCGTGCACGACGTGCAGCCGTTGCGTCGGCCGGGTCAGGGCGACGTAGAGGTCCGACATGCCCCGTTCGGAGGCGGCGACGATGTCGGCCGGCTCCACGACCACGACAACGTCGAACTCCAGGCCCTTGGCATCCCCGACGGCGAGCACCGACACCGGTCCGTCGGCGCCGGGCGTCACCTCGATCCCTGCTGCGATCAGTGCTCCGGCGACGTCGGCCCGCGACGCGGCCGCGGTGATGACGGCCAGCGTCCCGCCGGCCAACGTTGCTGTCGCGCCGGAGACCACCCGGGCGAGCACCCCGGCCAGCTCGTCGGGGGTCGCCGGGTGGGCCAGCGGGACAGCGGTGCCCTCCCGGGCCGAGGTCGGTGCGGAAACCGGAGCACCGCTCGCTGCCAGTACCCGGGCGGCGAGCCGCATCACCAGTCCGGGCGTGCGGTAGTTGACTGTCAGCTCCGCGACCCGCCACCGACCCGCGGCGAAGGTGTCGAACACATCCGCCCAGTCGGTGGCACCGCCGGCCGACCCGGTCTGGGCGATGTCGCCGACGACGGTCATCGACCGGGACGGGCAGCGCCGCACCAGCAACCGCCACGCCATCGGCGACAGTTCCTGAGCCTCGTCGACGACGATGTGGCCGTAGGTCCAGGTGCGGTCCGCCGCCGCGCGGTCGGCCACCGCGCCGGAGTCCGGACCACCGGCGTAGCGGTCGGCCAGCAGGTCCGCGTCCACCATCTGCGAGGTACCGGACAGCTTCGCGACCTCGGCGGCGTAGGCCAGCTCGGCGGTGCGATCGGCTGCGGCGCGGGCGGCCGAGGACCGGGCGGCGCTGTCGTCCTCCCCGAGCAGTTCCGCGGCCTCGTCCAGCAGCGGCACGTCGGCGGGCGTCCACGGGATGTCACGCGCACGCCGGAGCAGTGCTCGCTCGCCCCGGGACAACCCGGGCGCGCAGCGGCCGAGCCGGTCCGGCTCGGCGAACAGGTCCCGCAGCAGCCGCTCCGGCGTCATCGGCAGCCAGCACCGGTTGACCGCGCGGACCACCGCCGGGACCTCGCGTAGGAGCGCCACCGTCTCCCGCCGGCCCTCGGCGTCGAGCTCGGTCCGTGTCGTCGTCGCCCACCGCGTCGCCAGCCGGTCGAGCAGGTCGAGTGCGAACGTGCGCCGGGCGACCATGTGCGGCTCGCCGGTGCGCCGCGCCCTGTCCAGCGACGCGCGGACGTCGCGCGGCCACAGGGTGAGCGTCACCCCGTCGGCGTCCAGCTGCTGCGGGTGCTCGGGCACCCGCTGGCGGTCGCGGACAGCCGCGGCCAGGACGGCGACCATCCGAGTGCCACCCTTCAGAGCGGCGCTCTGCCGAGACTCGGTACCCGTCGCAGTGACCCCGGGGTAGAGCGTCGCCGGGGTCGAGGTGACCACCCCTGTCTCGCCCAGGGACGGCAGCACCGCGGAGATGTAGCGCAGGAAAGCCCGACTCGGTCCGACCAGCAGGACGCCGGCCCGGGCGATCCGGTCCCGGTGCGTGTAGAGCAGGTAGGCCGCGCGGTGCAGGGCGACGGCGGTCTTGCCGGTGCCCGGACCGCCCTGCACGACCAGGATCCCCGGCAGCGGTGCCCGGACCACCCGGTCCTGCTCGGCCTGGACCGTCGCGACGATGTCGCGCATCCGGCCGGTCCGGGCCGCCTCCAGGGCGCCGAACAGTGCGCCCTGGCCGGACACGACCACCGCGTCGGCCGGCAGCGCCGCGGCGTCGAAGACCTCGTCCTCCACGCCGGTGACCAGACGGCCCTCGGTGGCCAGGTGCCGCCGACGGGCGACGGCGCCGGGTGTCGCCGCGGTCGCCTGATAGAAGGCAGCGGCGACGGGGGCGCGCCAGTCCAGCAGCACCTGGCGGCGGCCGTCGGACAGCCCGACCCGGCCGACGTGGTGCGTGGCGCCGTCGGTCAGGTCCAGCCGGCCGAAGACGAGGCGGTCCTCCACCTGGTGCAGCTGGTCCATCCGCTGGGCGTGCAGCGTCGCGAAGGCGTCCCGCTCGGCGGTCGCGCCGGCCGTCCCGGTGGTCGCCGACCGGCGGACCCGGTCCAGCTCGCGGCCGACCTCGGCGCGGACCCGGTCAAGGCGGGCGTAACGGTCGTCGACGGTCGCCTGCTCGCGGTCGACCTCGCCCCCGGCGCTTTCGTCCCGCTGACCGCCGTCCGCCTGCTCGTCCGCCGCGTCGGGCGGGGTCATCTGGTGAGTGCGCCGACCAGTGCCACGACAGCGACCAGCGGCGTTGCGACGAGCAGCACCCAGCAAAGCGCGGCACAGGCGGCGGTCAGAATCAACAGCGACTTCGTCAACGGCAGCAGCAGCACACCGGTCAGCTCCGGCACCGCGGACGCGATCCCGCGCAGCGAGCCGGCCGACCGGGCGGCACCGAACATTCTTCCGGACCGCCGGCCCGGACCTGCGCGCAGTGCGCCGACCTTCGCGGTGAAGTCCTGGACCCGGCCGACAGTGGCGTCGGACAGATCGGTGAACCTCCTGCGCAGGCCGTCCGCATTGCCGTAGCTCCGCAGCAGCAGCTGCCGGTGGACGGCCACCTCGACCGCGGGCAGGGTCAGGACGACGAGCACCACGACCGTGGCGACGGTCGACCAGTCGAAGGCCGCGGCGAGCAGTCCGGTGATGACCACGGCGGCGACCGCGCCGGCCACAGCGGACGCACCGAGCACGCCGGCGAGCAGTCGGGCCGTCCCGGACAGCAGCTCGCTGACCTGACGGGCGCGCTCCGCCGCGGCGCCGGCGAGGTCCCCGGCGACCATCGACGCGGTCCGCCGGCTCGCCGGGGGGACGACCGGCCCCGTCAGCACCTCCCGCTCGACCGGCACCGGTACCGGCCGCGTGCCACCTGTCGACTGCTCATCCATAGCCCCATCCTCCCTGTCTGCGGCCCCTCGCCCCTCGGGCGTCTCGCCGTCCTGGTTCGATCGGGCGGTGACGATCCGCGCGGTGCTCTTCGACTTCGCCGGGACCCTGCTCGTCCCGGTGCCGGCGACGGAATGGGTCCGGGAGGTGACCGGCGCTCTCGGCCGGGACCTCGACGAGGCCGCGGTCGCCGTCGCCGACCACGACGCCGTCGCCGACCACGACGCGGGCGCCGACCTCGCCGCCCGGTTGGAGCAGGCCGGTCGCCCCGGCGGTCCGGAGCCCGCGCACGTCCCGCCGGAGCTCGCCGCGGACTACGCCCGGCGTGACGTGTCGGTGCAGCTGCACCGGTCGGCCTACGCGGGGCTGTTGGGTTCGGTGACCGGGCCCGGCTCGGCGCTGACCACCGCGCTGTACGACGCCGGCACCCAGCCGTCGGGATGGACCCCCTACCCCGACGCGGGTCCGACGCTGGCCGCCTTGCACGACGACGGTGTCCGGATCGCCGTCGTCAGCAACGTCGGGTTCGACCTGCGGGCGGTGTTCGCCGGCCACGGGCTGGCCGGGCTGGTGGACGAGTGGGTGCTGTCCTGCGAGCTGGGCGTGATGAAGCCGGCCGCTGAGATCTTCACCGCAGCACTCCGGCAGCTCGGTGTAGGCGCAGCCGACGCCCTGATGGTCGGGGACAACCCGCGGGCCGACGGCGGTGCCGTCGACGTCGGCATCCGGACGCTTGTGCTGCCGTACTCCCCGGCTCGGCAGCCGCACGGGCTCGCCGCCGTCCTCGACCTCGTCCGGGGTGATGCCGGGCGCCGGCCCACCCCCGGTGGCCCGCCGCACCCGGACGCCTGAGCACCGCCGAGGCCGGCCTTCGGTGTCGGGCCCCGGCCCGGATCCTCGCCGCCCGGATCCCCGCCGCCCGTATCGTCGCGGCTCGTGGGACGCGTCGTGGTCGAGGTCATGCCCAAGCCGGAGATCCTGGACCCGCAGGGGCAGGCGGTGACCGGGGCGCTGATCCGGATGGGGTTCACCGGGGTGACCGCCGTCCGCCAGGGCAAGCTGTTCGAGCTCGAGGTGGACGGTGAGGTCACCGACGACGTCCGGGCCCGGATCACCGAGGCTGCCGCGACCCTGCTCGCCAACCCGGTCATCGAGTCCTTCACCGTCCGCGCCGGCTGACCCGCTCGGGCGTACCGGCCGGCGGTCCCGGGTCGGCGGTCCCGGGTCAGCGACCGGCGTCCTCGACGGCACCGGGCCGGCCCGCCCGCAACCCGGCGAGCGTCACCGGCCCCATCAGCACCGCCAGGCCGACCAGGACGGGGTCGAAGGACCCGGTTCGGTCCCGGACGATCCCGGCCGCGAAGACGACGACCGCGGACACCAGGTAGGCCACGCCCTGGGCAAAGGCGGACAGCGCGGCGCTCCCGGCGACGGTCGCCGACCGCAGCGGGATCAGGGTCAGCGCCAGGGTGAATAGTGCGGAGCCGAGCCCGGCTGCGGTCGTCCACACCCACGCGGATCGCGGGGCGAACGCCAGCCCGAGATCGCCGACCACCCAGCACGCGGCCAGTCCGGCGATCAGCAGCCGCTGGTCGCGCAGGCGCCCGGCGAGCAGCGGCACCGCGGACGAGACGACCCCGAGCAGGGAGAACCAGCCGAGCAGCAACCCCGCGGCGGCCCGGCTCACCCCGTCGTCGACGGCGATCGAGGGCAGGTAGGCGAACATCACGTAGGAGGAGGACGCCTGGCCGGCGAACACGATCGCCACCGCGCGGCCGAGCCGGCTCCGGGCCACCTGCGCGACGCCGAACGTCGCCGGTCCGGCCGCAGCCGGTCCCGGCGCAGTCGCCAGCGCCGCAGCCGCCGCCGCCGCGGGGACCAGGGGCGGTCGCTCGCGGCCCGCGACCGCCAGCCACGGCAGCGCCGCCAGCAGCGCGGTCGCGGCCCACATGCCCAGACCGACGCGCCAGCCGCCGAGCAGCGCCCCCAGCGGCACGGTGACGGCAGCTGCGACGGCCGTGCCGGCGGCGAGCATCAGCGTGTACGCGGCAGTGCCCGCACCTGTCCGTCCGGGTAGGAAACGCTTGACCGCGGTTGGCAGGGCCACGTTCGCCAAGGCGACCCCCGCCAGCGCGACCACCGTCCCGACCAGGAAGACCGGCAGGTCCACGACGGCCACCCGCAGCAGCAGGCCGACCGCGGCTGTGCCACCGGCCGCGGCCAGTGCCCGGGCGACCCCGAGCCGGTTGATGGCCAACGGCGCCAGGAAGCTCCCCACCGCGAAGACCAGCGGCGGTAGCGCGCTGACCAGCCCGGTCAGGGCACCGGAGGCCCGCAGGGCCGCGACCACCGACGGCAGTTCGGCGCTGGTGCTGGTCACCACCGGCCGTCCGGCGAATCCCGCGATCACCAGGCCGACCACGACCAGACCGACCGGGACCACCCGGCCAACAGGGGCACGGGTCACGGTCGGCGCGGTCACCGGGTCCATCCAACCGGCACCACGGGGGCGGCGGCGCGCGTCGGGTACGACCTGCGCTGACCGCCGGAGCACGGCTTGCTGACCGGCCGGCACCACGACTGCCACCGGCGGTCGGGTCACCGGACCACATCACCGCACCGGTCGACGCGACAGCCCGGCCGGAGTAGACCGGTGGGTATGGAGTACACACACCTGGGTCGTACCGGCCTGTCCGTCAGCCGCCTGTGCCTCGGCACCATGAACTTCGGTCCCGACACCACCGAGCAGGACTCGGGCGTGCTCATGGACCGCGCCCATGACGAGGGCATCAACTTCTTCGACACCGCGAACGTCTACGGCCGCTCCGTCTCCTGGGGGGCCACCGAGGAGATCGTCGGGCGCTGGTTCGCCCAGGGCGGTGGGCGTCGGGAGAAGACGGTGATCGCCACGAAGTTCTACGGGTCGATGGACGTGTTGGGGGAGTGGCCGAACAACGGCAAGCTGTCGGCGTTCAACATCCGCCAGGCGGTCGATGCGTCGCTGACCCGGCTACAGACCGACCACATCGACCTGTACCAGATGCACCACATCGACCGGGACACGCCCTGGGAGGAGATCTGGGAGGCGTTCGACGTCCTGCGCCAGCAGGGCAAGGTCCTCTACTTCGGCAGCTCGAACTTCGCCGGCTGGCACATCGCCAAGGCCAACGAGCGGGCCCGGGTCCGCGGCTCGCTCGGGCTGGTCTCGGAGCAGTCGATCTACAACCTGCTGGTCCGCGACGTCGAGCTCGAGGTGCTCCCGGCCGCACAGGACTACGGCGTCGGGATCATCCCGTGGTCGCCGCTGCAGGGGGGCCTACTCGGTGGAGTCGTCCGCAAGGAGCGGGAGGGCAAGCGCCGGAACAACCGCAAGGAGGAGCTCGAGCGGCGCCGCCCGCAGCTGGAGCGCTACGAGGACCTGTGCGAGGAGCTCGGCGAGGAGCCGGCGGACGTCGCACTGGCGTGGCTGTTGGCCCAGCCCGCCGTCACCGCGCCGATCGTCGGCCCGCGCACCCTGGAGCAGCTGACCGGCTCGCTGCACGCGCTGGAGGTCACGCTCGACGAGAAGACCCTGGCGCTGCTCGACGACATCTTCCCGGGCCACAAGCCGGCCCCCGAGGACTACGCCTGGTGAGTGTGTTGTCGTCAGCCCGATGAAGTCCACCGCCCCGCGGTGAACCCGCCGGCCCGCACCGCGTCCTCCGGTGCGGGCCGGCGGCGGCGTGCCCCACAGCCGGCTGGGAGGATGACAGCGTGACCGCGCGCATCGGTGTCGTGACCTTTCCCGGCTCGCTGGACGACGGCGACGCCCGGCGCGCCGTCCGCCTCGCCGGCGCCGAGCCGGTCGCGTTGTGGCACGCCGACACCGACCTCGCCGGCGTGGACGCGGTCGTGCTGCCCGGTGGCTTCAGCTACGGCGACTACCTGCGGTGCGGCGCGATCGCCCGGTTCGCACCGGTGATGGGCCCCGTGCTGGACCGCGCCCGGGTCGGCATGCCGGTGCTGGGGATCTGCAACGGCTTCCAGGTGCTGTGCGAAGCACACCTGCTGCCCGGGGCGCTCGTCCGCAACGACGGGCGCCGTTTCGTATGCCGCGACCAGCGGCTGCGGGTGGCCAGCGCGTCGACCGCATGGACGTCGGGGCTCACCCCCGGCCAGGAGATCACGGTTCCGCTGAAGAACGGCGAGGGCGGCTACGTCGCGGACGCCGACACCCTGGACCGGCTCGAGGGCGACGGGCGGGTGGTCTTCCGCTACCTCGGCGGCAACCCCAACGGCAGCCTGCGCGACATCGCCGGGATCAGCGATCCCACCGGGCGGGTCGTCGGTCTGATGCCGCACCCCGAGCACGCGGTCGAGTCCCTGACCGGGCCGGGCACCGACGGGCTGGCCGTGTTCACCTCCGTCGTGTCCGGCCTGCTCGCGACCGCCTGAGCCGATAGACCCGCTCCGCTCGCGGGGAACGGGTGGAGGAGATCGGCCCGCCCGGTGCGCCCCCGGTGCGAGAGTGGACAGCGTGCAGAACCCCGCCGAGCTCTATTCGCTCACCGATGCCGCCGAGGGCCTGACGGCCACGCACCTCGTCGTCGGCCTGGACGGGTTCGTCGACGCCGGCGGCGCCGCCCGGGCCGCCGTCGACCACCTGGTCAGCTCCCTGGAGCACCACATTGTCGCCGAGTTCGACATCGACCTGCTGCTGGACTACCGCGCGCGCCGACCCCGGCTGCACACCGCGGAGAACATCGTCGGCTCGGTCGCGTGGCGGACGCTGCGTCTGGAGGTCGTCACGGACCTGACCGGCACACAGTTCCTGCTGCTCCGCGGCCCCGAGCCGGACCGGGCCTGGCAGTCCTTCGCGGCGGCCGTGGTCGGGCTGGCGGCGCGGTTCCGGGTCCAGACGATGGTGGGGATGCTGGCGCTGCCTGCTGCGGCGCCGCACACCCGGCCGATCACCTTCCTGGGCACCGCGACCCGCCGTGAGCTGCTGCCGGACAACGGGCTGCGGTTCGGCCCGATGGAGGTGCCGGGCTCGATGACCGCGGTGCTGGAGTACACCTTCGGCCAGGCCGGGCGGGACGCGATGACCCTGCTTCCGCAGGTGCCGAACTACATCTCGTCCGCCGAGGTACCGCATGCTGCCGCCGCGCTGCTGGAGCGGCTCGGTCGGGTGGCGGAGCTGTCGTTGCCCTACGACGCGTTGTTGCGGGCCGCCGAGAAGCTCGACGAGCTGCTGGCCACGGAGCTTGCCCAGTCGGAGGAGAACCGCACGATGGTCACCGATCTTGAGCGGCAGTACGACCAGTCGCTGCTGAAGCTGGCCTCCGGCGACAACGGCGAGGCGATCCTGCCGACCGGGGACGAGCTCGCCCGCCAGTTCGAGTCGTTCCTGGCCGAGCACGGTGAGGACGATCGCTGACCTGCCTACCGCGGTGACCAGCTCACGTCCGACGACGCGCCGGTCGCTGACGCGGCGCTCCACGCAACCACCGCACTATCGCGACTCTCCCGTTCGAACCGCTTCGGCGGCTCCGGGTCGTCGTCTCGTCGAGCGGGTCGGGGTGCACGATGAACGGGACCCTGATCGCCGGTAGCAACGGACGGACGGCATGAGCGACCTCGACGATCGCTACATCGACCTGCACCACCACGTGATCCCGGATTTCTTCCGCGACGCTCTCCAGGCTCACACCCCGAATATCGGCGGCGCGGCCGGGCTGTCGAAACTGCAGATTCCGGCCTGGAGCGCCCCGGCCGCGATCTCGCTGATGGACGAGGCGAGCATCGCCGTCGGAGTCGCCTCCCTCAGCTTCGGGGTCCACTTCGGCGATGATGCCAAGGCTGCCCGTCTCGCGCGCCGCAGCAACGAGTTCATCGCCGACCTCGTGCGGGCTCGCCCCGACCGCTTCGGTGGATTCGCCGTGTTGCCCCTGCCGGCGGTCGACGCGGCGCTTGACGAACTCGCCCACGCGCTCGACGTGCTGCACCTCGACGGAGTCGTGCTTTCGACCAACTACGGCGGCGTCTACCTCGGTGATCCGAGGTTCGACGAAGTGTTCGACGAGCTCCAGCGTCGCAAAGCGGTCGTATTCGTGCATCCGACCGCGTCCCCCGATCCCAGCGCGCATGCGCTCGGGTTGCCCGACTTCCTGATCGACTTCGTAGCAGACACCACCCGGGCTGTCGCGAAGCTCCACTACTCGAACACCTTTCGACGGACCCCGGACGTGAAGTACGTGTTCGCCCACGCCGGCGGCACCATTCCCTACCTCACCAGCCGGTTCACCCTGCTCGACCGCCTCGCCGCCATGCCCGGTCACGAGGACCGGCCGCCGGCGACGGAAATGTTCCGGCGACTGTATTGGGACACCGCGATCGCGTTCACGCAGCCGGTCGTGCAGCTCGTGCAGCAGGTGGCCGGAACGTCGCAGATCGTCTACGGCAGCGACTACCCATTCACCCCTGGATTCCCGGCTGAAAGCACGAGGTCGCTGAGCTCGGCCGAGTACCTCGCCATCGAGGACCGGACCGCCATCGCGCGGACCAACGCGCTTGCGCTCCTCCCCCGGCTGGCGCGCTGACCGAAGCGCGGCGAGTGGGCCGCGGCGTCCGACTGTCCTCGCTGCCACGCGGCCGCCGCCAGATGGCTGCGTTACGTCACGGGGACATCACGGGGATATGACGGGCAAGTTGAGGTAGGACGCCTGCGGTCCGCCGGTGTGGACGATGAGTCGTCCGTCAGGCTGACCGTCGTAGAAGTCGTTGCCGGGGAAGATCCCGCCCAGGGGGTTCCTGGCGCTGATCATCAGCCGGAGTTGCTCACCCGGGTGGAACACCAGGCCGATCGGGAACAGGTCGATCTCGACGTCCACGACCTGTCCGGGTTGCAGCTTCTCGATGCGGTCGAAGGTGTGCTCGGGCACTGTGTCGGTGGACATGGTCTCGTCCAGGTGCCGCATGGAGACGCGGAGGCGGCCAGGCGAGCCCTTGTACCGCAGCACGGACCCGGAGCGCTCTGTCGCGTCCTGGATCATCGCGCCCTGGTTGGGGGTGTTGAACTGCCGGAGGGGCGTGCCGTTGGCCGTCAGCTTCTCGACCAGGAGGAACAGGTCGGCGTCGTCCGCGTCCGAGGTCTCCACCCACAGGTGCGCCTTGAGGTAGCCGACCAGCGTCGTTTCCTCGTCGAAGCGCACCGTGAACGACACCTGTCCAGGGAGCGTCGCGGCGTCGTACGACGCGATCGCCGCGGCCGGGGCCACCTCGGGGCTCAGACTGCGGGTGCGGCCGTCGAGGTAGTACTTGGTGTCGGTGACCCCGTCGGGCGGGAACTGGCCCGCCGTCAGGCCGGTGCGGTCGCCGCCCTCGAGGTCGAGGACGGGGAACCGGACCCGCGGGGTCTGTTCCCAGCCGTTGTCCTCGCCCTTCAGGTAGTGGTCGAAGAAGCGGCGCAGGTCCTCGACGTTCGCGGAGTCGTAGTAGTCGGGCCACTCCAGGCTGGCGTGGATGCGCAGCCACTTCTCGTCGGACGCGATCCTGCGCCACGCGCGGAACGTCCCCTCTGTGTGCAGGGTGTGGGAGTAGCTGGCGACGACGTATGCCGGCACGGTGATCTTGTCCAACCGCGGGATCTTGTCCGTCCACAGGTCGTTCATCAGCGGGTACCGCTCCGCCTCCGCGACGACGTCCTCTCGGCGGTTCTTGCCGGCGAGCTTGTGCTGCAGCATGTCGGTGAAGCCGAGGTCCGGCATTCCGCCGCGCATGGCGAGATCGCGATAGACGTCGCTGACGCCTTCCCACGGGTTGATCGCCGTCAGGTGGGGAGGCTGCTCGGCTGCGGTGAACCACTGCGAGACTGCCAGATAGGAAGTCCCGCTCATCGCGACCTTGCCGGTGCACCAGTCCTGATCGGCCAGCCACTCGATCAGATCGTGGCAGTCCTGGCCCTCCTGGCGATCCCACACGACGCTGTCGCCCTCGGATTCGCCGATCCCTCGGGCATCGGGATTGCAGATCGCGTAGCCCTGCGCACACCAGTAGGCCGGGTCCGGACCCTCGAACTTCTCCAGACCGGAAAGGGCGCCGTTGTCCAGGCCGACCAGGTCGAAGATGCCCGCGACGCTGGGAGCAGTGCCCTCACTCTTGCCGTAGGGGCTCCACGCGACGATGACGGGCACCTTATCGGTGCCGGCCGGGCGGAAGATGTCGGCGTAGATCGTCACCCCGTCGCGGAGCGTGACCGGAATGTCCTTTTCGAACACGATGTCTGTTGTGATGGACCGGAATTTCGGATCAATTCGATAGCCCGCCGGCAGCATCCGCGCGCCTGGCTCGAACGGGCTCAGCATCCCGTGCGCCAGGCCGGCTTCGTAGGGGTAGGACGGGGCGAACACCTTGTCGTCGCTCATGTGTTTGCTCGCAGTCTCTTGTTGTGCAGCGGCGGTTGGAATGTGAGCCGGTAAACTTCACGATGGCCGGTAAGCCCGCATGCTGGTGAGCTGTTCGGTGCCGTACCTGGCCTCGAGCTGCCGGACGGCGCCTGGGTCCGGTCGGCCGGAGGCGTGGCTCAGCAGTGCCCCGAGTTCGGCGAAGTAGTTCTCGTGACCGCCGGCGACCGAGGACTGGAAGAACATCGTGGCGGGCCGGTTGGTGGGGTTGGCGAAGGCGTGCGGGATGCCCGCAGGGACATACATGAACGCCCCGGGCTGGCCGCGCAGGAAGCGGTGGCCAGTGCTGTCGGTCCAGGCGTGCCAGTCGGCAGGGGCGCGGTCGAGGGGCTCGAAGCACAGCACGTCGAGCTCGCCGTCGACGACGTAGAACATCTCCTCCCCGTTGTCATGCACGTGCGCTCCGACGTCGAAGCCGGGAGCGACGGTCATCTCGAACGTGGAGGCGAAGGACGGGTGGTCGTGCGCCACCAGCAGTCTGGCGTTGACCGCGCCGCCGGTGATGACCCGGCCGCCATCGGGTGCGAGCACCACGGCGTCGCCGGTGTCGACAGTCATGCCTTTTCCTCCGGGGCTCGTCCCTGCCATCTGGGTGCATCGGGATCGATCGGTACTCGCTTGCCGTCCGGGCTCACCGGGCGGTCTCGACGCGTCCGTCGCGGGTGACCCGTTCGTGCACGCTGTCCGCGGCGACCCCCGCTGCTCGGTCGGCGAGCCAGTCGGCGATCTCGGTGCGGAAGAACGGACCGACCACCGGAGCCGGCGACCCGTCCAGAGCGTGCGTCGCGCCCTCTGACAACAGCGACGAGGCCGGGCCTGGACACCGGTCGGCCAGGTCGTAGACCCACGACTTGTCGCACAGCTCGTCGGCCTCGCCGCCGAACACCTTCCACGGGACGCTCATACCGGCGATCGGCCCGCGCAAGTCGTACCCGGCGACCAACCGGTCGAAGGCGTCCTCGTCGCGCTCGAGCCCGGCCATCCACATGTGCCGCGCCTTGTAGCTCGGTGCCGCCTGCTCGAAGATCGCGTGCGCCGGGCTCGAAGCATTGCAGCGCCACCGCGCAGCCTCGGCACGCCCGTCGATCCACGCCAGGATGGCCGTTCCGGCCTCGATCCAGCTCTCCGGCGAGGTGTAAACGCCACGTACGGCCGCCTCGGATTGGCCGGGGCCATCGATCGCGAGAACCGCCAGGCCGTTCTGTAGGTACTCGTCGCCGACCCGGTTGACCAGCGACTCCCGCCCGCCGTCCATTCCGTCGCTGGCCACCACCACGGGCACGGGCGTTGTTCCGCCGAAGTGGTAGGGCAAGTGCAGGTAAGCGGGCAGGGTCCCGCCACCGAAGGGCACCTCGACAGCCTCCACCTGGTGGTTTGCCACGGCGGCCCATCGCAGGTACGCCGCCGTGGTCCGCTGGTGCAGGTCGATCAGCTCCTGGGTCGTCTCCCAGATCGGGTAGCACGCGAGCAACCAGAGCTGTGCGGCTGCGAACCAGTGCACTCCGGCGGTCGCGGGGTGACCACGGTCCTCCAGCCGCGTCGCGAGCCGCTCGTGCCGCAACGCATGGGCCGACGCCGCGGGAGTCAGGTCGGAGAGCTTGGAGACCGACGGCCGCAGCAGGGCGATGTCAGCGCCGGACGTCTCGTCGCGCACCGGACCGAGTGAGTAGCGCAGTCGGTTCTGGTCGAACTCGATGCCCAGCGAGGCGATGCTGGTGTCGAACAGCCACCGCTGCTCGTGCCAACGGCGCGGTCCGCTCTGGTCCGCTGTGTCCATCAGGCTCCTCGAGGTGGTGGTGGCTTGCTGTGCTCTGATCACTGTGGTCATTGGACAGCCGCAAGACCAACGATCGTTGGTGATGCTCGATCACGGTTGTCGATGCTGGAGGCGCGGTGGAGCTTCGAGACCTTGACTACTTCGTGGCTGTGGCTGAAGAACGCAGCTTCACGCGCGGTGCCCAGCGGGCCGGAATCGTGCAGTCGGCTGCGTCAGCGGCCATCCGCCGTCTGGAGCGCGAACTCGGCCAGCGCGTGCTCGAGAGAGGCTCTCGCAGCGTTGAACTCACCGACGCTGGCCGCCTGGTCCTGGCCCGGGCGCGGGGTCTGCTTTCCCAGGCCCGTGCCGTCCGGGACGATCTCGACGCGCTCGTCGGGGGGCTGCGGGGGAGCGTGTCGCTGGCCACCGTCCTTTCCACCGGCGAACTCGACCTGGTGAACGCGCTGACCGGCTTCCACCGCCTACACCCGGGCGTGTCGGTGCGCCTGCGCCTGTCCGCGGGCCCGGAGAACCAACACCTGCATCGGCTCCTGGACGGGGAGTTCGACCTGGCGCTCATCCCCCTGCCCGAGCGACCTCCCGGTACGGTCAAGGTGGTCCCGGTCGCAGGCATGCGGCTCGTCCTGGCTTGCCGGAGGGACGACCCGCTCGCCCAGGCCCGAGGCGTTCGCTACCGCGACATCGCCTCCCGCGACTTCGTCGACTTTCCCGTTGCCTGGGGCAACCGCGCCATCGTCGACGATCTCTTCCGTGCCGACGGGGCAAGCCGCGCCGTTGCCTTTGAGGTGGTCGACATCCACAATGCGGTCGCCTTCCTCTGCGGAGGCCTGGGTATCGGCTTCATCCCCGACCACGTCGCCGATGCCGAACCAGATCTGGTTGCCGTCGACCTGCGTAATCCGCCGCCGCGGCGGCGTCTCGGGCTCGCCGTCCTCGCCGATCGGCCCATCAGCGCCACGACGTCGGCCCTGCACCGGGCCATCGTCGAGGCGACGGCCAGTCGATGACACGGCCGCCTGCGATGGCCGGCCCGGTGGCCCGGTGTGCCGCTCCGGTCAGCGCTCGGCTGAAGAGGCAGCTGAATGTTCGGCGTTCCCGGTCAGTGATCCGCCGTGCCGGTGGCGCGCCGCTGGAGCGTCGCACCACCCCTGGGGCGCTCACAAGATGGCGATCGGATTGACCGGCAGTCCTCCTTTTACCGTCAAGGCGTTGCCGTTCGACGACGGGCATCAAGCTGTTGGGCCCTCCGCACGGCAAGCGTCGACGAGGTCGGGCGGCGCAGTCGACCGGGGGCATGCCGAGTCGCGCGGTACCGCTCCGGTGCGGTAGGGAAGGGACACCCGGGTCGCGGCCCGGGCGACCCGGCGGCCGACCACCTGCTGGCGAACGACGGAACTACCCCCGATCGGGCACCGTGTCGGTCCAGAACGTCTCGTCCAGGTGACGCGCGGAGCTCGGCCCTGTCGGGCTCGCGTCGCCGGTGAGCGGGGAATCCGGGCGCCGACCGGTTCCCGGGCCCGCCGATATCCTCACGCCGTGCCCTCGCCCAGCGCCGACGCCCCGCCCGCCGACGCCCCGCCCGCCGACGCCCCGCCCGCTGGCGCCTGGACCGGCCTGGACACCGTCGAGCGCGCAACCGGCACCCCGGACCACGCCCAGCCGTTCGCCGAGCTCGGCCTGCAGCCGGACGAGTACGCCCGGATCCGGCAGGTGCTCGCCCGGCGCCCGACCTCGTCGGAGCTGGCGATGTACTCGGTGATGTGGAGCGAGCACTGCTCTTACAAGAGCAGCAAGGTGCACCTGCGCACGTTCGGTGAGTTGGCACCGACCACCGACGCGCTCCTGGTGGGCATGGGCGAGAACGCCGGCGTGGTCGACATCGGCGACGGTTGGGCGGTCACCTTCAAGGCCGAGTCGCACAACCACCCGAGCTTCGTCGAGCCACTGCAGGGTGCGGCGACCGGTGTCGGCGGGATCGTCCGGGACATCCTGGCGATGGGCGCCCGCCCGGTCGCGGTGTTGGACGCGCTGCGCTTCGGCCCGCTCGATGCCCCGGACACCGCGCGGGTGCTGCCCGGCGTCGTGGCCGGCGTCGGCTGGTACGGCAACTGCCTCGGATTGCCCAACGTGGGCGGGGAAGTGGGGTTCGACCCGGGCTACGCGGGCAACCCGCTGGTGAACGCGCTCTGCGTCGGGGTGATGCGGCACGAGTCGATCCAGCGCGGCCGCGCGACCGGCACCGGCAACGTCGTCGTGCTGTACGGGGCGCGCACCGGCGGTGACGGCATCGGCGGCGCGTCCATCCTGGCCAGCGACACTTTCGCCGCCACCGGGCCGACCAAGCGGCCCGCGGTCCAGGTCGGCGACCCGTTCGCGGAGAAGGTACTGATCGAGGCGACGCTGGAGCTGTTCGCCGCCGGCCTGGTCACCGGCATCTCCGACCTCGGCGCCGCCGGGCTGTCGTGTGCCTTCGCCGAGCTGGCCAGTGCCGGCGACGGCGGGATGGACGTCGACCTGGACCGCGTGCCGCTGCGGGACCCGACGCTCTCGCCGGAGGAGATCCTGATGAGCGAGAGCCAGGAACGGATGATGGCCGTCGTGGCCCCGGAGCACCTGGCCGGGTTCCTCGACGTCTGCCGGCGCTGGGATGTCACGGCGACGGCCGTCGGGACCGTCACCGACACCGGTCGACTCGTCGTGCACTGGCGCGGGGAGACGGTGGTCGACGTGCCGCCGCGCACGGTCGCCGCCGAGGGCCCCGTGTACACCCGGCCGATGGCCCGACCGGACGCGATGGACGCCCTGGTCGCCGACGACCCCGGTCGGCTGGCGAGACCGTCCGACGGGCAGCAGCTGCGGGAAACCCTGCTGCGGTTGGTCGCCTCACCGGACCTGGCCGACCGCGGCTGGGTCACCGACCAGTACGACCGTTACGTGCTGGGCAACACCGTGCTCGCCCAGCCGGAGGACGCCGGGGTGATCCGGGTCGATGAGAGCACCGGTCTCGGGGTCGCGCTCGCGTTGGACTGCAACCCGCGGTTCTGCCGGCTGGACCCGTTCGCCGGAGCACAGCTCGCACTTGCCGAGGCCTACCGCAACGTGGCCGTCGCCGGCGCGCGGCCACTGGCGGTCACCGACTGCCTCAACTTCGGCTCGCCGGAGGACCCGGGCGTGATGTGGGCCTTCGAGCGGACGGTGCGCGGGCTGGCCGAGGCGTGCCGGGAACTGGGGACCCCGGTGACCGGCGGCAACGTCAGCTTCTACAACCAGACCGGTGCAACGGCGATTCTGCCCACCCCGGTCGTCGGTGTGCTGGGGGTACTCGACGACGTCGCCCGGCGGACACCGATCGGGTTCCCGTCGGCCGGCCTGGCCCTGTACCTGCTGGGTGTCACCGACGAGGAGTTCGGCGGGTCGACGTGGGCGTGGGCCGAGCACGGCCACCTCGGCGGCACCCCACCTCGGGTCCGGTTGGCCGCCGAGCGGTTGCTCGCCGACATCTGCATCAACGCCAGCCGGGACGGGATGATCGACGCCGCCCACGACGTGTCCGACGGCGGTGTCGCCCAGACGCTGGTCGAGAGCTGCCTGCGTCGGAGTGTGGGCGCCCGGGTGTGGGTGCCCGACGGGATGGATCCGTTCGCGTTCCTGTTTTCGGAGAGCAGCGCTCGCGCTGTGGTTGCCGTGCCGCGGTCGGAGGAGGTGCGGTTCACCGACATGTGCACCGCGCGCGGTCAGGCGCACGTCCGTATCGGCGTGACCGACGACGGCGGGACCGACAACAGGGCGCCGGGGACCGGGAGCACCGCTGCCTCGCTGGAGGTGTCAGGGTTGTTCAGCGTGCCGCTGGCCGAGCTGCGCGATGCCCACACGCGGACGCTGCCGGCGGCGCTGGACCCCGCGTGATGTCGACCCGCAGCGCGCTGGCCGCCGCGATCGACGCCCTCGGCGCGCAGTGGACGCTGCTCGTCGACACCTTCGCTGCACTCACGCCGGAGCAGTTCGACCGGCCGTCGGTGCTGGACGGCTGGCGGGTGTCCGAGCTGGCCGCGCACCTGGCCCGTAGTGCCGCGTCGATGACCGACCTGCGGGCGGCCCCGGCGGGCAGCCCGCCGATGACGCTGGCTGCCTACCTCTCCCGGTACGCCGGATCCGCAGGCGAGATCGCCGCCGACGCCCGCGACCGGGCCGCCACGGAGACGCCGGCCCAGCTCGTCGCCACCATGCGTGCGGACTGCTCCGTGCAGGTCGCCGGGTTCGCGCGGGACGCCGTCCCCCCGGGTGCGGAGCGGGCCGTACTGTCGGCGCCACGCGGCCCGCTGCGGATGGTGGACGTGGTGCTCAGCCGGCTGGTCGAGGTCGTCACCCACGCCGACGACCTCGTGCGTTCGCTGGCGCAGCCGGACGGCGCTGAGCTGGTCGACAGGGCTGGGCTGGTCGACAGGGCTGGGCTGGTCGACAGGGCTGGGCTACGCATCGTCTGCCGAGCGCTGGCCGACGCGCTCGCCGACCGGGCGCCCGGGCACACCGTGGAGCTGCGGGTTCCGCCGTACGCCGCGGTGCAGTGCATCGATGGCCCCCGGCACACCCGCGGAACGCCGCCCAACGTGGTGGAAACCGACCCGTTGACGTGGCTGCGACTCGCGACCGGGCGCGTGCGGTGGGCCGAGGTCGCCGGTACCCCGGCCCTGTCGGCCAGCGGGGAGCGGGCCGATCTGTCCGCCGTCCTGCCCCTGCTGGGCAGCGGCGAGGATGGGCGGCTATGACGTCCGGACACAGCCCGGTTTCCCCGAGCCCCTCCCGACCGCGGCCGGCCGGCTGGAACAGCTCGGGCCGCCGGGTCGCGGTCGCGGCGGTCATCGGCCTGGTGGCGACGGTGACCGTCGGCGCGTGGCTCGGCTGGATCTACGCGCCGTCTGTGGGCTGGGTCGTGGCCTCGGTGGTCTTCCTGGTGTGGACGTGGCGGCTGGTTGGCCGGATGGACCAGGCTTCGACCGCGGAGCACGCCACCGTCGAGGACCCGACGACCAGGGCGTCGCACCTGGTGCTGCTGACCGCGAGTGCCGCGAGCCTGGTGGCGGTGGGCTTCCTGCTGGTCCGCGCGTCGGCGGACCACGGCGGGACCCGCCTGCTCAGCGGAACGCTGGGGGTGGCGTGCGTGGTGACGTCGTGGGTCGTCGTCCACACCCTGTTCATGCTTCGGTACGCGCGGATGTACTACGGCAGGACGCCGGGCGGGATCGACTTCCAGGGCACACCGCACGATGGACCCGCGTACCCGGACTTCGCCTATCTCGCCTTCACCCTCGGGATGACCTATCAGGTGTCGGACACCGCGATCACGGACTCGAGGATCCGGGCCGTCGTCCTGCAGCACACGCTGATCTCCTACGTGTACGGGGCACTGCTGCTCGGGACCGCGGTCAACCTCGTCGCCGGCCTGGCGAGCCAGAGCGGCGGCTGAGCTGGTCCGGCCCGGCGTCGGCGCCTACCTGCAGCTGCTCGGGCACCGCCCCGCACTGCTGCCACTGCTGGCGGCCTTCGTCGCCCGGTTGCCGATCTCGATGGCCCCGCTGGGCATCGTGCTGCTCGTCTCCGACGTCCGCGGGTCCTACGGGGCCGCCGGTTTGGTGACTGGAGCGTTCGCGCTCGGGACCGCGACAGGGTCGCCCGTCTGGGGCCGGCTGCTCGACCGGTACGGCCGTCGCCGCGTCGTCGCACCGACCGGGATCGCGAGCGGAGCACTGCTCGCAATGCTGACGGTCGGTCTCACCGTGCTCCCGCTGCTGGCGGTGGTGGGCCTCGCGGCCGCCGCTGGTGCGGTCTACCCGCCGGTCGGACCGGCGATGCGGGCGAGCTGGCGGGTGCTGTTCGACGACGCCGGCAGGCGCCGCGCCGGGTACGCCCTGGACGCGGTCTCGGTCGAGAGCGTGTTCGTCGGCGGGCCGCTGCTGCTCTCGGCGCTGTTGGTGGCCGGCCCACGGGTGCCGCTGATCGTCACTGCCGCGCTGCTGGCGGCGGGGTCGGTCGCGTTCAGCCTGGTGTCGCCCGCCGGCGCCCCCGCCGGTGGCCGACCCGCCGGCGCCCGGTCGCGCGGCGGCCGACGGTCGGTGCTGCGCAGCACCGGTCTCGCCCGGGCGCTGCTCGTCGCGGTGGCCGTCGCCGTGGGCTTCGGGCTGCTGGACACGTCGATCGCGGCGACCGCACGGGATGTCCTGCACGACGAGAGCCGGATCGGGATCCTGTTCGCGGCGATCGCCGGCGGCAGTGTCAGTGGCGGCCTCGTCTACGGGACCCGGCACACCGGGCGCCGGGAGCACGGCCGGCTCCGCGGCACGCTCGGGGTGTTCGCCGTGGGGGTCGGTGTCGTGGCGTTGCTGGCCGGACTCGGCGACCCGCCCCTGGGTGCCCTGCTGCCGCTGTTGTTCCTCGCCGGCCTGGCCATCTCCCCGTCGTTGATCATCCTGGCCAACCTCGTCGACCGGTTCGCGCCGGTGGATCGTTCGAACGAGGCCCAGGCGTGGAGCGCGACGGCGACGACGACCGGGGTGGCGGCGGGGACGGCCCTGGCCGGCCAGCTGATCGACGGCGGCGGGGTCGGCCACTCCTTCGCCGGCGCCGCCTGCGCCGTCGCCCTGGCCGGGGTCCTCGCCGCAGCGGCCGGCCGGCATTGGGACGGGTCCCCGATCAGTGGAACCGGATCGGTACCGCCCGTCGTCCCACCGCGGTAACCCGGGCCCTGCCGACGTGGCGGAGCACGCCCAGCGGAGACCGGAGGCAACCGATGCAGCTCCCCGAGACGCGGGACAGCCGGGATAGCCGGGATAGCCGGGACAGCCTCAACGTGCCGGATCGGGCTCGCGGTCACCCGGCGCGGCGCGCCCACCGCCGGCCCGCCCGGTGGGCCGCCCTGGTCGCCACCGCCGCCCTGGTCACCGCTGTGTCGGCCGCCGCGGCCGGCTGCACCGGGCAGCCCGCGTCAACAGCGGCCGGCTCGGCAGCCGGTCCTCCAGCGGCCGGCTCGGCAGCCGGTGCCCCTGCGGCCGGCTCGGCTGCGTCCGGCAACGACGCGGGGACGGCCGCGGTGGTGAGTCAGCAGACCGTGGCCGCTGCCGCCAGGTCGCGGATCGTGACCGCGCAGGTCAGCCTCCGGGTGGCCGACGTCGCGGCGGCCGTCGGTGCCGCGACCCGGCTGACGACCGGGGCCGGTGGGTACGTGGCCGACTCGAAGCAGGTCGCGGTCCCGGCGGGCGACCGGCAGCAGCCGACCGGTCCGTCCGCGACCGTGACGCTGCGCGTCCCACCGGAGCGGCTGACGGGGGTCCTGGACCAGGTCGCCCGGCTCGGGACGGTCACCGACTCCCGGCGCACCGAGGCAGACGTCACCGGCAAGGTCGCCGACCTCGACGCGCGGCTGCGAACCCAGCAGGTGAGCCTGCAGCGGCTGCGCGGCCTGTTCGCCCGGGCCGGGACGCTGTCGGAGATCACTGCTCTGGAGCAGGCGCTCACCGCGCGGGAGGCAGAGCTGGAGTCCACCCAGGCACAGCGCAAGGCACTGGCCGGCCAGGTGGACGACGCGACGGTGACGCTGGACGTGCTCGGCCCGGCCGACACGGTGCGGGCCGCGGCACCGGGTGGTTTCGGTCCGGGCCTGCGCGCCGGGTGGTCTGCGCTCGGTGGGACGGTCCGCGTCGGGTCGACCGTGATCGGCGCTCTCCTACCGTTCCTACCGATCGCCGCGGTGGCCGCGGGGTTGGTCGTGTGGCGCCGACGGGCCCGCCGCAGCTCGAGCTGACCGATGGCGGTCCCGGCCGGTCAGCTGACGCGACGGAGCCGATCGACGAGCGTCCGACCGGTCCAGTCGCTGTCGACGAGCTGCCGGCGCAGCGTCAGCTCCGGGTGGTGACGGTCGACCGGGTCGGTGTCCAGCTGGTACGCGCTCTGGTAGCCGGCCGCGGCGAGGTGGGCGAAATCGGCCGTGTCCCAGGCGCCGTAGGGGTACGCGAAGTGCACGACCGGATGCCCCAGGATCTTCTCCAGCTCGGCTCGCGGCCGGACCAGCTGCACCTGCCAGTCCGTGCCCCGGTACCGGTCCGCGCGGTGGTGGTCCCAGGTGTGCGCACCGACCGTCATCCCGGCGTCGGACAGCCGCCGGACGTCGTCCCGGGTCATCCAGTTGGGGCGCCCCAGCACCACGGTCATCACGAAGAAGGTCGCGGTCATCCGCCGGCGCTGCAGCTCGGGCAGGGCGACGGCCATCTGGGAGCCTTGCGAGTCGTCGAAGCTGAGCAGTACCGGCCGCGGCGGTAGCGCTCCGCCGTCCCTGAGGTGGGCGAGGTACTGGTCCGGGCCGATCGTCGTGTGGCCGGTGGCCTGCAGCGCGTCCAACTGGTCGCGGAACGTCGCCGGCGGGCAGACGAGCAGCTGCCGCGAGTAGGCGCTGTCCCGCCGCGTCGGAGTCCGCAGCTGGTGCCAGCACAGCACCGGGACCGTCGCTCGCGCGGCCATCGCCGCCGGGGCTGCCGGTCCCGACGGGGCTGATGCTGCCGGCGCTGTCCCGGCCGGTGACCGCACCGCCGAGGGGGTTCGGCTGGACGGGATGGGGCGGGCAGCGCCCGAGGTGGCCGTCCCGGTGGACGACGAGCCCGGGGTGGACGACAGGCCCGGGGTGGACGACGGGCCTGGGGTGGCCGCGATGGCCGGTGAGGACGGCCCGGTGTCGCCGCAGCCGGCGGCGACGAGGCCGGTCAGCGCGGCGGCCAGCACGCTGCGCCGACCTGGCGGCGGGAAGGTCGGGGACACGGACCGAGTGTGCCCGCAACGGGGCGGCGCCGGCTCGTTGCCGGTGTGTCGGGCCGAAGCGAGGTGCTGACCCGCCGGACGGCATCGCACGCGGGTCCGACCGGCTCAGCCCTGCTTGGCCCGGTACATCGCGGTGTCGGCGTCGTGCAGCAACTGCTCGGCCGTGGTCGACGGGTCGCTGGTGGCCGCGATCCCGATCGACGCGGTCAAGGTCACCTCGCCGGTGGCGTCGGCGTCCGCGTCGGCGATCTCCCACCGGATCGGGGTGCCGAGAGCGGCGTGGACGCGGCGGGCGACGCTCAGGGCCTGCGCCCGCCCGCTGTCCTCGCACAGCACCACGAACTCGTCACCGCCGAATCGGCAGGCGGTGTCGCCGGGCCGCTGCATCGTGCGCAGACGTCGGGCGACCGCCACCAGGACCTGGTCGCCGGCCGCGTGTCCGTGGTCGTCGTTCACCGCCTTGAAGCCGTCGAGGTCCAGGAACAGCACCGCGACCGGCGTGGGATGGCGCTGCAGGCGCGTCAGTGCCCTGGTCAGCCGGTCCACCAGCAGCGTCCGGTTCGGCAGTCCGGTCAACGGGTCGTGCAGCAGCTGGCGGGTGAGTTCGGCCTCGGCAGCCCGCCGCTCGCTGACGTCCTGCACGTGCACGACCAGGTAGGCATGGCCGCGTGCGGTGGCCGGAATCCGCGCGCAGGACAGCGACACCGGCACGCTCCGGCCGTCCGCGCGTCGCAGGAAGGTGCCCGTGACGTGCCGGGCCAGACCGGTGGCGACCATCCGTGCCCGACCGGCGGACAGCGACTCGGCGACGTCTGGTGCGGCGACGTCCTCCAGCCGGCGGCCCAGCAGCCACTCCCGGTGGTAGCCGAGCAGGTCCCCGAGGGCCGAGTTGACCTGGACCAGCCGCCCCGTCTCGGTGGTGACGGCCATCCCGACCGGGGCGGAATCGAAGGCCATGGCGAGCTGCCGGTGGGCCTCGTCCGTGCCCCCCGGCCCTGGTGGCAGCCCGTTCCCGTCCCGCTCCATCGCCCTCCCGGGTCGCGCAGTCGTCACCATGCTCCGGTCAGCTGGCAGGTGCCGGAGGGGGGAAGTGTGGTGGCGCGGTCGGCAAGGTCGCAACCGGGGTACGCGAGGTGGTGGACAGCTCACCGACAGCCACGGGATTGCGCCATCCGGGGTCCGCGAGCGAGTCGGAGCTAGACCTCGACGGAATCACCCGGCGCCAGCACGCTCACCGCCATGCCGGGTCTGGCGACCGCTGCCAGCTCGGCGAACCGCTCGCCGGGCGGCAGGAACATCTCCGGCCGGACCCTGTCCAGGCCGACCGGCCAGAATGTCCCGTAGTGCACCGGGATGGCAGCGGCCGCGGACACCCGCTGGGTGGCCTGGACGGCCCGGGCCGGATCCAGGTGTCCCGGACCGAGGTTCGGCCCCCAGCCGCCGACGGGGACGACGGCCAGGTCGACCGGCGCGAGCTCGGCCATCGACCCGTGCAGCGCCGTGTCGCCCGGGAACCACGTTCGGGCCGAGCCGGTCAGCACGAACTCCACCGGGAGCGCGCGGTGGCGGGACAGCGGGTGCCGCCGATCGTCGTGAGTGGCGGCGACGACATCGACGCGCAGTCCGCCGACGCCCACGGAGTCGCCGGCGACGACCTCCTCGCACCGGTCGGCCAAGTCACCCGCCGACCGCTGGGACCGCAGGAACGGGGCGGTGCCGGCCGGCACGACCAGCCGGACGGCCGGGCCCAGCCGCCGCAGCGACGGGACGTGCAGGTGGTCCGCGTGCAGGTGGGTGACCAGGACGGCATCGACGTGCACCGCCTCCGGCGGCGGCTGTGGGCCACGGCGCCGACGCAGGTGGCCCAGCCGGCCGGACAGGACCGGGTCGAACAGCACCCTCGTCCCCGCGTCCTGCAGCAGGAAGGTGCTGTGGCCCCACCAGGTCGCGTGCACCGGGTAATCCTGCCCAACCGTCCCCGTCGTGCACCGGGCGGCCCGGATGGTGCCGGGTGGACGCGAGGATGGCGGACGTGCGCACCGTTGCTCCCGGGCCGCCTGGTCGTGCCGGCCTCGCCGGGCTGTCCGGCCGGCTCCCCGGGCGCGTCGCGCTCGCCGACGGCGTCCGGTTGGTGGCCCGCTCAGCGACGGTGGGGCTGGCGACGGTCGCCGCGTTGCTGCTGCTGGCCGCGGTGGTCCCCGGGTTCGCCCTGACCGGACGCCTGCACGGCCTCGAGCCCGCGGTCGGTGCGGCGGTCGTGGTGTCGCTGGTCAACGCGGTCATCTGGCCGGTGCTGCTGCGGTTGGTGATCGGCGTCGTGGTGCTCACCTTCGGGCTGGCGGCGTTCGCCGTGAACGCGGCACTGGTGTGGCTCGGCCTGACCCTGGTCCCGGGCGTCGTGCTGGGCGGACCGGTCGACGCGCTCGCCGTGACGCTGGTGGCGTCGGCCGCTTCGGCGTTCACCGCCGGCGCACTGCCGCTGGACCGGGCGGCCGCGGACCGGCGGTCGCTGCGCCGCTCCGAACGCCGCGTCCTTGGCCCGGCGCGGCAGCGGTTCCTGGACCAGGTGGATCCGGCCGGAGCCGTTCCCGGCGTGCTGTTCCTGCAGATCGACGGGCTGTCCGGCGCCGCGCTGCGCCGTGCGGTCGACGCCGGGCGGATGCCGACCGTCGCCCGCTGGCTGGCCACCGGTAGTCACCGGCTGCTGCCCTGGCAGACGGGCGTGGCCAGCCAGACCGCCGCCAGCCAGTGCGGACTGCTGTTCGGGGACAACGACGACGTCCCGGCCTTCCGCTGGCTGGAGAAGGAGACCGGCCGGTTCGTCGTCGCCAACCGGACCGACGGCGCGGAGGTGCTGCAGGCACGCCGCAGCAACGGCCGCGGGCTGCTGCACGCCGACGGCGGGGTGTGCTCGGCACTGGTGAGCGGGGACGCCGCCGACAGCATCCTCACGATGAGCCTGGCCGGTCAGCGCAAGGGGCACCTGGGCAACGGCTACGGCGGGTACTTCGCCGACCCGGCCCACGCCGTGCGGACAGCTGCCGGGTTCGCCGTCGAGGTGGCCCGCGAGGTCGTCCAGGCCACCGCCCAGCGGCTGCGCCGGGACGGTCCGCGGGTCTCCCGCGGCGGCCTCTACCCGCTCATCAGGGCGCTGACGACTGTCGTCGCCCGCGACGTGAGCGTGCAGTGGCTGGTGGACAACCTGCTGCTGGGCCGCTCGGTGCTGTACGCGGACCTGCTCGGCTACGACGAGGTCGCGCACCACTCCGGCATCGACCGGCCGGACTCGCTGGCCGTGCTGACCGACCTGGACCGGCGGATCGCCCGACTGGAACTGGTCGCCCGCGAGGTCCGCCGGCCCTACCGGTTCGTCCTGCTCTCCGACCACGGCCAGAGTCCCGGCGAGCCGTTCGCGGACACCTACGGGGTCAGCCTGGCCGACACCGTCCGGATCGCGTGCGGCATCCGACCACGGGACCGGCACGCCCGCCGCCGGGTGGCCGAGCTGGAGTCGTCGTGGGCGGTCAACGCCGCCCTCGCCGACGCGCGCACCGGAGCCGTTCGGGACCGTGCCGCGGCCAGGTTGCTGCGCAGCGAGCTGGACCGGGAGTCCACCGAGGCCGACGAGATCGACGACGGGGTCGTCGTGCTGGCCTCCGGCGGCCTCGGACTGGTCTCATTCCCCGAGCTGCCGGCACGCCCCGCGTCGAGAGGCGGTGAGCCGGCAGGTGAGCCGGAGCCGGGCGGGCGTCAACCGGCCGACGAGCGGGGGCCGCGGGAGCGGCGTGCGGCGCGGGAGCTGATCGAGGCGGAGTTCCCGGAGCTGATCCCCGCCCTCGTCGGGCACCCGGGGGTCGGGTACGTCGTCGTCGCGGACGCGGACGGGGTGGTGGTGGTCGGCCCGGCCGGCGAGCGCCACCTCGCCGAGCCGGGGTCTGCCGGGCCGGACCGGGTCGTCGGCGTCGACCCGCTGGCCGGGTACGGCCCCGACGCGGCGTGGTCGCTGCGCCGGGCGGCGCGGTTTGCGCACGCCCCGGACCTGCTGGTCCAGGGCGCCCTGGACCCGGTGACCGGCTGGGTCACCACCTTCGAGGAGTTCGCCGGCTCGCACGGCTCGCTGGGCGGTGAGCAGACCGACGCGTTCGTGCTCGCCCCCGCCGACCTGCCGCTGGACCCCGCGTGGGTCGCCGGGCGCCCGGTTCCCGGTGCCGAGGCCGTGCACCGCCACTTCCGCGCCTGGCTGGGCGCCCTGGACCACGCCGCCTTTGCTGCCCACGCCGCGGGGACCGACGCCGCGGGGACCAATGCCGCGGGGACCAACGCCGTGGCGGTGGCCCCGGGCTGACCCGGTCCGCGTACCTCCCGCGACTCACGTCCCGCCCCTACGCTCCGGAGGATGTGCCGCAACATCCGCCCGCTGTTCAACTTCGAGCCGCCGGCGACCGCGGAGGAGGTGCACGGCGCCGCGCTGCAGTACGTGCGCAAGATCAGCGGGTCGGCCAGGCCCTCGCAGGCCAATTCCGCAGCGTTCGAACGCGCGGTCGGCGAGGTCACCGCAATCTCGCAGCGGCTGCTGGACGAGCTGGTCACGGTGGCACCTGCCCGCGACCGTGACGTCGAGGCGGCGAAGGCCCGGGAGCGGTCGGCGGCCCGTTACGCCCCGGCCGGCTGACGCACGCGCGACCGGTTGGGCGGCGCGTTACCATCCGCTGCGCAGAGCGACCGCTGTAGGACAGCGCACCCTCCGCCTCGCCGATCGGTCGATCACGGGTCGCGCCGAGGAATGAGGGCCGTGACCGCAGACGACGCCGATGCGCGTCCCCGGGGCTCGGTCCCGGCCGGGACGGCATAGCGCCCTCCGGCCCGGAGTCGACCCGAGCGGTTGTCCAGGTCACTGGTGGTCAAGGCCGCCGTCGCCTTCGTCGACGCGAACGGCCTGGCCGACCTGACGATGCGCCGGCTCGGATCCGTCCTGCGGGTACAGGCGATGTCGCTGTATACCCACGTGCCCAGCCGGGAGGACCTGCTCGACGGCATGGTCGAGTCGGTGGTCGACGAGCTCTACGGCGACCCCCAGGTATACCTGGAGCCGCGGGGGGACTGGGAGGACTACCTGCAGCGACTCGCCTACGGCGTCCGGCGGATCGCGTTCGCGCATCCCAAACTGTTCCCGCTGGTATCCACGCGGCCCTCGGCGGCCCCGTGGGTGCGTCCACCGCTGCGCAGTCTCCGCTGGATGGACTCGTTCCTGAAGGGCCTGACGACCTCGGGGTTCACCGACGAGGACGCCGCTGCCGTCTACCGGGCGTTCACCAGCGTCCTGCTCCGACACCTCCTGCTCGACGTCGCCGCGATGAACGTCGACACCAGTGCCGTCGCGGACTCCAGCGCCGGCATGCCGGCTGGTGCCGGTGTCGCCGAGCCGGCCAATCCGCTCGCCGGGTACCCGGTGCTGCAGCGGATGCAGGTGCACCTCTCCGAGAACCACTCGGCATGCGAGTTCGACCAGTCGCTGTCGAACCTGTTGAGTCGGCTCCGGGACGCCCGCGCGGCCGGCTGACCGGCCGCCGCCCCTGAGGACGGCCCCCGAGGACAGCCGGCGGCGCACCTGACATACACCGTCAGGGCGACTGAGTTGACACGCTGCCTTTACGGGATAAGGTTCTGCGCGCTGGGGTGCAATGACCCCGGCTTCAGTGGTGCCCCCCACATGCAGGTCGTCTGTCATGTGCTGCTCGGTGAAACGGGAGAACCAGTCGTGTCCAAGTTCACAGCCGCGTTCGACGTCGGCCAGGGTCTGAACAACGCGTTCAGCACGGTCGTGTCCTTCGTGCCCAAGCTCGTGTTGTTCCTCGTCATCCTGCTGATCGGTTACATCGTCGCGAAGGCGTTGGCGAAGGTGCTGGACAAGGTGCTGGAGCGGGTCGGGTTCGACCGGCTCGTCGAGCGGGGCGGGATCAAGAGGGCGCTGGCGCAAAGCAAGTACGACGCGTCGGGGATCTTGTCGAAGATAGTCTTCTACGCGATCATGCTCTTCGTCCTGAGCACCGCGTTCGGGGTGTTCGGGCCGCATCCGATCAGCACCTACCTGACTGCGATCATCGCCTACCTGCCGCTGGTGTTCGTGGCGATCCTGATCGTCGTGGTGTCCGCGGCGATCGCCGCGGCGGTGAAAGTGCTGATCCAGTCGACGTTGGGTGGGCTGTCCTACGGGAAGACCCTGGCCAACGTGGCGTCCGCGGTGATCATCGCGCTGGGCGTCGTCGCGGCACTGGGTCAGCTGCACATCGCGACCAACGTGGTCAACGCGGTGCTGTACGCGGCCCTGGCCGCGGTTGTCGGTATCGCGATCGTGGCGGTCGGCGGCGGCGGGATCACCCCGATGCGGGCCCGCTGGGAGAAGAGCCTGGCCAGTTACGACGCGGAGAAGCCGCGGATGGCAGAGGCCTCGCGGAACGCCCCGAGCGCCCTGGACCAGGCCCAGGCGGCCGCCGCCCGGGTCGGCGCCGGCCGGGTGGGCGCCGGCCCCGCGGGGAGCACGCACCCCGGCGCCAGGAGGCGCTGAGCGAGGCCCGGAGCCCGACCCGACCGCGAGATCGGTAGCGGGCCGCGGGCCGCCACCCGCCACCAGCCGCCGCGACGCGCTAGGCCGGTGTTCCGCTCCGAACGCTGGGGCGGGACCCGGCCGGCCTGAGCTGCACGAGTTCACGGGCGTCGAGGCGCCCGGTCGTCAGGTCGGTCGCAATGTCGGTCAGCCGCCGGTTCCGGGAGCGGGAGTAGCCGCGCAGGACGTGAAACGCCTCGTCGACGGAAACCCCGAGCGCGACCGAAGTGACGCCCTTGGCCTGTTCGATGACGACCCGGGAGTCCAGGGCGTGCTGAAGCTGGCCGGTGAGCTGCTCGGCGCGCCGGGCCTGCCGGTCGGTCGCCACGACGGCGGCGCTCACGTCGGCGAGCGCGGTCGCGGCGGACCGGTCGTCGGCGCCCATCATCGCGGGACCGTCGCCCAACAGGTTGAGGGCACCGAAGGTCTGGGTGCCCAGTCGCAGCGGGAATGCATAGACACTGCACACCCCGCCGGCGAGTGCACGGGGTGCCCAGGTGCTCCACCGTCCCGCAGACGCCGACAGGTCGTCGACGACGACGTACCCACCGGTGGCGACACAGTCCAGGCACGGCCCCTCGGCGACCTGGAGCTGGAACAGATCCAGGTGTTCCCGGTCGCTGCTGGACGCAGCGGCGACCGTTGGCACCCCGGCTTCGTTCGCCAGCAGCAGGGCCGCCGAGGTGGCCGAGAACAGCTGGACGCAGTTCGCGACCAGCCGGTGCAGCAACTCGGGCATGTCGGTGCCGGTGGCCGGGCCACATGCGAGGTCCACCAGTGCACTCACCAGTTCGGGCGCCCGGTCGGCCGGGTCGATCCGGTCGTTCGGCATAGTGCGCCTCCTGCGCGACGGGACGGTCCGCGGATCGGGACCGTGCGCGTAAGCGAGGGTCGGAGCCTGGCGCCCCCACGATAGGCGGGCCCGCCGGGCCGGCCACCAGTCGGGGGCCGACCTAGACTCACGTCGTGCCCGCACGCTGCAACAGCGGACCCGCTCGCCCCACCCCCGCCCGACGCTCCCCGGTTGCCCGCCGGGGCGGCGACGGACGGTTGAGCCTGGACCTGGACCCGCTGGAACGGCCGCCCAAGGACGCGTGTGGCGTCTTCGGCGTCTGGGCCCCCGGCGAGGAGGTCGCCAAGCTGACCTACTTCGGCCTGTACGCGCTACAGCACCGCGGGCAGGAATCCGCCGGGATGGCCGTCTCCACCGGCCGGTCGATCGTCGTCTACCGGGACATGGGCCTGGTCAGCCAGGTCTTCGACGAGCCCACGCTGGCGTCGATGCGCGGACACCTCGCCGTCGGCCACTGCCGCTACTCCACCACCGGTTCGAGTAGCTGGGACAACGCGCAGCCGACCTTCCGCCCGACAGCGCTGGGTTCGGTGGCGCTGGCGCACAACGGCAACCTGACCAACACCAGCGAGCTGGCCCGGATCGTGGAGCAGACCGCGCGGAACCGCGGCGAGCCGGACGTGCGGCTGCCGCACGTGCTGACCGACGCCAGCTCCCTGGACAAGGCCACCAACGACACGCACCTGATCACCGCACTGCTGGCCGGTGAGCCGGCGGTGGATCTGGAGGACGCCGCGGTCGCGGTGCTGCCCCGCCTGCGCGGCGCGTTCTCGCTGGTGTTCTGCGACGAGCAGACCCTCTACGCCGCGCGGGACCCGCAGGGCATCCGGCCGCTGGTGCTCGGCCGGCTGGCGACGGGCTGGGTCGTTGCCAGCGAGACCGCGGCGCTGGACATCGTCGGCGCGTCCTTCGTCCGCGAGGTCGAACCCGGCGAGCTGGTAGCCATCGACGCCGCCGGCCTGCGGGCCCGCCGGTTCGCCGAGGCCGCGCCGAAGGGCTGCCTGTTCGAGTACGTGTACATGGCCCGGCCGGACACCACCATCGCCGGGCGGTCGGTGCACGCCAGCCGGGTCGAGGTCGGCCGCAGCCTGGCCGCCGAGTCCCCGGTCGACGCCGACCTGGTCATCGGCGTCCCGGAGTCGGGGATCCCGGCGGCGGTCGGCTACGCGGAGGCGTCGGGGATCCCCTACGGCATCGGCCTGGTGAAGAACAGCTACGTCGGCCGGACCTTCATCCAGCCGTCGGACACGATCCGGCAGCTCGGGATCCGCCTCAAGCTCAACCCGCTGCGCGACGTCATCGCCGGCAGGCGGCTCGTGGTCGTCGACGACTCCATCGTCCGCGGCAACACCCAGCGTGCGCTGGTCCGGATGCTGCGCGAGGCCGGCGCCGCAGAGGTCCACGTGCGGATCAGCTCACCGCCGGTGCAGTGGCCGTGCTTCTACGGCATCGACTTCGCCAGTCGGTCCGAGCTGCTCGCGCCCGGCCTGGACACCGCGGACATCTGCCGGGCCATCGGGGCCGACAGCCTCGGCTACATCTCCCTCGACGGCTTGGTGGCAGCCACCCGACAGCCGGCGGACCGGCTCTGCCGGGCCTGCTTCGACGGTGAGTACCCGGTCGCGCTGCCGGACGATGCGCTGCTCGGGAAGTACCTGCTCGAGGCACCGACGACGCAGGACACGCCGACCCCGGCCGGGCTGGTGGGGCCGCACCGGGAGGGTGCGGACCTGGTGGGCGCGTCGGCCGGCGGGCTCGACGCCCCACTGGCCTGATGGGCCGCGCAACCTACGCCGCAGCCGGGGTCGACATCGAGGCCGGTGACAGGGCCGTCGAGCTGATGCGGGCATCGGTCGCCGCGGCGTCGCGTCCGGAGGTCCGCGGTGGCATCGGCGGCTTCGCGGGGCTGTTCGACGCCTCGGCGCTGACCGGGTACCGGCGGCCCCTGCTGGCCACCTCCACCGACGGGGTGGGCACGAAGGTCGCCATCGCGTCCGCCCTCGGCCGGTACGACACCATCGGGGCAGACCTTGTCGGGATGGTCGTGGACGACCTCGTCGTGTGTGGTGCCGAACCGCTGTTCCTGACCGACTACCTGTGCACCGGCCGGGTCGTCCCGGAGCGCGTCGCGCAGATCGTCGGCGGCGTGGCAACAGCCTGTGCCCGCGCCGGTTGCGCGCTGATCGGTGGGGAGACCGCCGAGCACCCGGGGCTGCTCGGCCCCGACGACTTCGACCTCGCGGGGGCGGCGACCGGCGTCGTGGACGCCGATGACCTGCTCGGCCCGCACCGGGTCCGTGCCGGGGACGCCCTGGTGGCCATCGCCAGCTCCGGGCTGCACGCCAACGGGTACTCCCTGGTCCGGCACGTCCTGCTGGACCCCTCGGCAGGCGCGGGCTGGGCGTTGGACCGGTACGTCGACGACCTGGGCCGCACTCTCGGCGAGGAGCTGATCGAGCCGACCCTGGTCTACGCCGCCGACTGCCTGGCGCTGGCCGCGGCGGTCGAGGTGCACGCGATGGCCCATGTGACGGGCGGGGGGTTGGCGGCCAACCTGGCCCGCGTCGTCCCGCCCGGGTTGCACGCCGTGGTGGAGCGGGCGAGTTGGACGATGCCGGCGGTGTTCGTTCTCGTCGGGCAGGTCGGCGGGGTCACGCTGACCGAACTGGAACGCACCCTGAACACCGGCGTGGGCATGGTCGTGGTGTTGCCGGCCGACGCTGCCGACGCCGCCGTGCAGCTGCTGACGGCTCGTGGCCTGTCCGCATGGCGGGCGGGTGAAGTGGTGGCGGAAGCCGACGGCGTCGAGGGGCGCGCGTCACTGGCCGGACACCGGTCCTGAACCCGGTCGGCGCACCGACCGGGCCCAGGACGCACGTCAGGCGGTGTCGCGCTGCCCCGGCTGGAAGTCGGCCCACTGCGAGTAACGCGGGTCGAGCTCCTCCTCAGCCGGCGGGCGCGTCGTCCGTGCCGGCGACGGCGACGTCGGGTCGGAGTGGAGCTCGTCGGCAAGCCGGTGGAGATCGGTTCCGATGTCCTGGTACTTCAAGGTCCTGGCGACCTTCGTCTGCTTTGCCTTCGCACGGCCGCGGCCCATCGGCTCGACCCCCCTCGTCGCTGTCCGGGGGCGTCGGTGACGTCGCGCCCGCGGGCTTGTGTGTCCAGGTTCGTCCCTGGTCGACTTCGCCCGCCAGACTAGCGGCCGGACCGGCTGGGATGCACCGCCGGCAGGTCGACGCGTTCGGTGTCACGATGCGCAGGTGGCCGGTGACGTCGGTGGTGATCCGCCCGCGGGCGCCCCGGGTCCCGACGGGGCGGCGGGGCAGCGCCGCGCCCGGCCGTGGTCGGCGGTCGTGCCCTACCGGACATCGCTGCGCGTCTACGAACCCGAGGGCGGGGTCGCCTGGGCCGACGAGGTGACCCCGGTTGCGGTGCCGACGGTGGAGGAGCCGGTCGCGTCGTTCCGCCGGCTGCTCGCGACCCCGCCGGCCGCCGTTCCGTCCGCCCCCAGCGGGGCCGCCTACCTGCTCACCGCGGGCCGTCAGCGGTTCTGGTGCCCGGTCGACGAGCGACACCGGTGCTGGGAGGCGCTGCAGGCCGCCCGGGCCGACGGCAGCCGGCTGCTCGAGGCGTCCTTCCCGGCGCATGTCCTCGACGAGGCCGGCGACGAGTTCGAGCGCTGGTCCCAGGCGCATCCCGACGCGGTCCCGCACGTCCGGGCCAGTGCCTGGCACGTGCCGATCCGCTGGTTCGTCGCGTTCGACGCAACCGAGCGGGTCGTCGAGCGCGAGCCGGACCGCTCGGTGGTCTACCGGACGACGATGCTCGACGCCCGGCGCCGGCTGTCCCGGTCCTACGCCGTCCTGCGCCGCCGGGCCCCCCGCGACCGGCTCACCGGGGCGGTGCGCGACCTGGGCGCGTGGGTCAACGACTTCCACCCGCGCAGCGTGCTGGAGCTGGACTACGGCGGCCTGGTGGAGCTGCTCGGGATGGACGACGTCGCGACCGACGCGTCGGTCGGCTCGATGAACGCGGTGGTGGTGGCTCTCGACGAGGGTCGGGACACCGACGCGTGGCTGCGTTACCGCTCGGTGGTGGACCGCTGGCGGCGGGTTCAGCGGCTCAGTCGGGCCAGCTGACTACGCCGCCCGAGTCGGTCGACCCATCCGCTCGCCGGCCTCCACCCGGGCCGCGATCCGGTTGCCGGGCTGGGCGAGCGGGCACGTCCACGCCGGGTCGTAACGGCAGGACGGGTGGTACAGGAAATTGAGGTCGACGACCAGGTCGCCGTTGGCGTCCTCCCCGAGGTCCGCGCCCTTGGCCGTGTCGAGCAGGTAGCGGCCGCCGCCGTAGCTGCCCTGCCCCGCGGTGTCGTCCCGCAGCGGGACGAACAGGCCACCCGCGTACTGCTCCAGCCGCCAGACGTCGACCGTGGGATCGCCGACGACGGGCAGTCGGACCGACCCCACTCGCGCCATCCGGACCGGGCCGTCGGCGCCGCCGTCGAGTTCCAGATCCGTGGGCGGCGCGGCCAGCAGCGGGCTGGTGGCGCGCATGGCCGGGTCGTAGGGCCACACCGGCAGCCCGGTCCGGCGTAGCGGGTCACCGGCCGGAAGCGGGGAGTCCGGCGACTCCCGGAACAGCCGGTCCCGCCCCGTCCGCCACAGCTCGTGAGCAGCCTCGGGGTCGTCGACGGCCCGCACCCGGACCGCGCTGTAGAGCTCCGCGACGGTCCGGCGCCAGCGGAGCAGGCTGAGGACCGTCGGGGACCGGTCGGTGCCGGGATTCCCGCCGCCCGCGGGCCCGTCGCCCGGGCTCAGGTCTTGCCCGCCTCGCTGATCGCGTGGCTGATCGACGCCGGTGTGTCGTACTGGCCGTCCTTCATGGCGCTCAACGCATCGACCGCCTCGTCGTCGGCCCCGTGGGACTTCGCGTACTCGACGACGTCGTCCTTCTTCGCCGGGTAGCCGATGCCCTTGAGGTACTTCTGCAACTGGATGGGGTTCACCATCTGCCCGACGCTATCGGGCGCTGCGGCGGGGTGCAGGTCGGCGAGCACCCGCGCGGCGACCTCGTCCGGCGTCGCTGCGCCGGTGTCCAGGTGGATGTCCGCGACCTCGGTGAACAGCGGCCGCCGTCGGCGGTCCTGCCCGGTGAGCATCACGGCGAGGTCGGGGCCGAACCGGGGGCGGTACGCGCCGCCGGCGAACCGGCCGACGAGCACGGCAGTGGCGGCGTCCAGCCACACGACGGTGGCGGCCCGCAGCGCGGCGCGGCAGTCGGCCCGCTCGACGGTGCTCGCCGCCGCGGCGACGACCACGGGCGGACGCTCGGCGAGCGCGTCCAGCAGGTGCCGTGCCTCGATGTCGTGCAGCGCGTCGGCGCCGTCGGTTGCGGAGATCTCGGCGGCGGTGCGGTGCTCAGCGGTCAGGATGTCGTCGTCACTGTCCCGTAGCGGGCGGCCGAGGCGGTCCGCGAGCAGCCGGGCCACGGTGGTCTTGCCCGTGCCCATCAGGCCGAGGACGACGACCGGGCCGTCGACGGACAGGGGCCGGCGGAGATCTGCGACGGGCCCGGTCATGGACGCCGATCCTGCCCCCCGGGGCTGTCGGTGGCGCGCGATCGGGCCGTCCGGTGCTGGGATGGCGGCCATGGTCGCCCCCGACAGCACCCCGAGCAGGCCCGTCGCCGATCCGTCACCGATCGGCGCCGTGCCGGTCCCCGCCCAGGCCGCCGGTTGGGTGCGGATCGGGGATCTGCGGGTCCCACGGGTCGGCTTCGGCACCATGCGGCTCACCGGCCCGGACATCTGGGGACCGCCCGCGGACCCGGCGGCCGCCCGCGCCACGGTGCGTCGCGCCGTCGAGCTGGGCGTCCGTGTCCTCGACACCGCCTGGTATTACGGCCCGGACACCGCCAACGCCGTGGTCCGCGAGGCGCTCTCGCCGTATCCGGACGACCTGGTCCTGGTCAGCAAGCTCGGCGGGGCCCGCGGGCCGGACCGGTCGTGGACGGCCGCGTGCCGGCCCGAGGAGTTGCGCGCGGGCGCCGAGAAGGACCTGGCGCAGCTGGGCGTGGACGCGGTGGACGTCGCGCACCTGCGCTGGCTCGGTGAGTACGCGCCGGCCGACGTCCGGTTCGAGGACGCGGTCGAGGCGATGGTCGCACTGCGCGAGGACGGGCTCGTTCGGCGGATCGGGCTGTCGAGTGTGACCCTGAGCCAGCTGGAGGCTGCGCAGGCGATCACCGACATCGTCACGGTGTCCAACCCCTACAACCTGCTGGACCGCCACGACGAGGCCGTGTTGCGTCGGTGCGCGGCCGAGGGCATCGCCTACCTGCCGTTCTTCCCGCTCGGCGCGGGGTCGATGGGCGTCCCGGCGCCGCTGTCCGCGTTGGCGGAGCGTCGCGGCGTCGCGGTCGGGCAGATCGCGCTGGCCTGGCTGCTGGCGCACAGCCCGGCCGTCGTGGTCATCCCTGGGACCTCGCAGGTGGCGCACCTGGAGCAGAACGTCGCCGCCGCATCCGTCCAGCTGTCCCCGGACGAGATGGCGCTACTGGATTCCCTGGCGACCCCGGGCGACGAGACCGGCGCCTGAGGTGCCGGCCCGTTGCGGGGGTTCCCGGCGGGCGCTGCTGTCAAGTCGGGCTCACGCCGCGGTCGACGCGGGGAGCCGACCCGCGGGCAGGCCGGTCAGCTCGGGCGGCACCGCGGCCAGCGCGGCGTGAATGGCGTCGACCAGGTCCAGCGCGGACGCCGCGGACAGCTCCACGGCCACCCGCGCCGCTGGACCGCGGGACGGATCGGCGAAGTCGATGTTCAACGTGTGCTCGTGCTGGGCGTGCACCGGGTGGTCGTAGTAGACGGTCGCGGTCCGCAACGGGAACCAGCCGGCCACTCCCTTGCCGCTCCCGTCGATCCCGGTCCGCTCCGTCGTGTAGGTGCACATCGGTGACCCCTGCTCTCAGTTGGTCAGGTGCTCGGCGAAGAAGGCGCCGATGCGCGACCAGCCGTCAACGGCGGCGGCGGGGCGGTAGCTGGGACGGTCGACGGCAAAGAAGGCGTGTCCGGTGTCTTCGTAGCTGTGGAACCGGTGGGCCTTGCCGGCCCTCGCCAGCAGGCCGTCCAGTTCGGCCACGTGATCCGGTGAGGGGCGGGCGTCGTCCCGGCCGAACAGGCCGAGCAGCGGCGCCCGCAGGTCTGGGAGCAGGTCGTACAGCAGGCTCATCTGGGGGAAGGCCGCCGGGGGCGGCGCGCCGACGACGAACGCGCCGTAGCAGTCGATGGCCGCGTCGAGGTCGGTGGAGCAGGCCGCGAGCACCGACTGCCGGCCACCGGAGCAGAACCCGATGACCCCCACCCTGCCGTTGGACGAGGGCAGTGCTCTCAGGTGCGCCGCTGCTCCCGCCACGTCGCCCACCAGCCGGGCGTCGGGGACCCCGCCGCCGGCCCGGGCGGTCGCGGCGGCGTCGTCGGGCTCGGCTCCCGGCGCCTCCCGCCAGTACAGGTTGGGACACAGGGCCGTGTACCGCATGACCGCGAACCGTCGGACGATCTCCTTGGTGGCGGCGTCGTAGCCGGGCATGTGGTGGATCACCACGACCGAGCCGCCAGTCCCGCCGTCGACCGGAGCAGCCAGGTAGGCCTCGATCTCGTCGCCGTCCGCGCCTTCGATCCGGGTGCTGCCGGCGCGGATGTCGTCGCTCACGCCGTCTCCCCCGTCAGGTCGGGCTCGACGACCGGTCCGATGACGACCGGCTCCACGACGACCGGTTCGACGACGACCGGCTCCAGGACGACCGGCTCCAGGACGAACGCCGGGATCGCCCGGTCGGTCTTCCGCTGGTAGTCCGCGAGGAGGTTCGCGTACCAGACCGGGTGCTCCGGCGCCCCACCCTTGGACGCGACCACCGCGTAGGCGCCGCCGCGCTCCACCCGCATGAGTGGCGTCTTCCGGATCAGGCCCGCCTTGGCGCCGCGCGTGGTCAGCACCACCACGGGCATGCCACGCGGCATCGTGCCGCGGGTACCCCCGGAGCTCTCGTACTCCTGGATCTGGTCGCGGACCCACTGCTCGGGACTCGGCGCGTAGCGCTCCTGGACTGGCATGACACCAGTCAACATCGCGCGCGTAGCTCTGTCGCGAGGGGCTGGCCGCGGTACAGCTGGCCCAGCTCCGGGGCGCAACGGTGGTCGGGACCGCGAGCGAGGCCGACCACGCCCATCTGCGCAGCCTCGGCAAGAGCGTCGTGCTGGTCTGACGCGCGTCCCCGCCCCAGCGGACAGATCCGCACCGCACTCGGTTCGCCCCCCGGCATCGCGAGAGGTCACCGGGCCGGCCGTGACGATCCGCCGGCGAGCGCGGTGCAGTACTGACCGGTCGGGCCGCTTGGCGAGTCGGGCTGCGGGCCGCGAGGCGGGCGGGCGGCGAGTGCTCACGCCGCGCTGACCCGTTCGGTCGACGCCGACCGGGTCGCCGCACTGATCCGGGCGGCCGCACTGATCCGGGCGTAGAACGGTCAGCTGTGTGGCTGCGTCCGTCGTTCGACCAGGGCGGTCAGCCGGGCCAGGGTCTCGTTGTTGCGCCGGTGGGTGAGGGCCTCGGTGAGGGTGTTGTTCACCCATTTTCCGGGTCCGCTGACCGGCGTCTCGGTGAGGGTGAGCGTGCTCCCGGATCCGTCGGGGCTGATGTCGATGTTGATCCGGGCGGCGCCGAGCAGGCCCCCTTTGGCGAGCAGGACGAGCTGCCGGTCCGGGCGGTTCTCTTCGACGGTGGTGACGTCGCGGACGAGGACCGGCCAGATACCGGTGGCGTGGTGCAGCCGGGCGCCCACGGCGGGCCAGTCGGCGTCCACGGCGCGCATGTGGGAGGTGCCGACCACCCATGTGGTGAACAGCCATCCCTCGCTGAGGGTGGCGTAGACCTGAGCGGGGGGCGCCGCGATGTGACCGGTGACCGTTGCCATGGCCTCCACCCTGCACCCGGCGGCGGCGGGTGGGCGCGACGCTGACGATCGACTGGGCCGCCGTCACCCCGTCACCCCGTCACCCCAGTCCGGCCGTCACGACACCCGTGAGGTCACCGAGGTACGGATCGCCGGGACGGACACTGGTCACCAACCACGAGGTAGGAGACAGCCGTGAACTCAGACAATTCCAGCGCAGACAATGCCCAGACATCCGATCGGGACGTCGAAGCCCACGACAAGAAGATCAAGGCGGGTGAGGACAAGCAGCAGGCGAAGTCCGAGCAGAAGCTCGGCGAGATGTCCGACAACTCCGACCTGCAGCACTCGGCTCAGCAGGACAGCGCGGACGCGGAGGAGCGGGGAGCGAGCTGAGGCCGGCGGCGTGCCGCGGTCCCGGTCGAGACCGCGGTCGACCCGGGGCGGCCGCTCCTCCTCGCAGCGGGTCCTGGGCCACCAGCAAGCCCAGTGCGCGGTTCTTCGGGGCCGACGGGTACCACCACCACATCGCGAACGGGGCCGGTCCCGGTAGACCGCCCGGCGGCGGCGCGCAGGAACGTGCCCAGGCTCGGCGGGTGCGGCAGCAGGGCGACGTGGTATGGGCCGGTGGACCCGACCGGTGCTCGGCATGCCGGCGACATCAGGTGGATGTCAACCAGTCGCCGAGGCGGCACCCGCTAGGCGGACCGCTGGGTCGTCGAGCAGCCACGCCGGCGTCGGCCACCCGGTCCCGTCCGCGGCCGGCCGGCCGAGCAGGTAGCCCTGCCCGAGGTCGCAGCCGTTGGCCCGGGCCACGGCCAGCTCCGCCGCCGCCTCGATGCCCTCGGCGACGACGGACAGCCCCAGGCCCCGACCGAGCCGGGCGATGCCGGCCAGCAGGACGGCCTCCCGCGGCGACCGTGCGGCGCCGGTGACGAACGCGCGGTCGACCTTGAGCTCGGCGACGGGGAGCAGTCGCAGGTACGACAGCGACGACCACCCGGTCCCGAAGTCGTCCAGGCTCAGCCGGACCCCGTCGTCGACCAGCTCGGACAGCCGGGACACGATCGCCGGGAAGGCGTCGACCAGCGAGCGTTCGGTGATCTCTATGGTGAGCAGGCGAGCCGGCATTCGCGACGCCGCCAGCGCCGAGCGGACGTCGTCGACCAGAGCGGGGTCGACCAGGTGCTCCGCGTCCAGGTTCACCGAGACCCGCAGGTCCGGGTTCCCGACAGCTGCCGCCCAGGAACTTCGCCGCCGGCAGGCCTCCCGCAGCGCCCACCGCCCCAGGGTCCGCGCCATCCCACCGCGCACCGCCACGCCGACGAACGAGCCGGGGGACAGCTCCCCGCGGTCCGGGTGCGGCCAGCGCGCGAGGGTCTCCACCCCGACGACGTCCATCGTGGCCAGGTCCCGGATCGGTTGGGCGTGCAGGGTCAGCGACCCCTCGGCAAGGGCGGCGCGCAGGTCGCTCTCCCCGGTCAGCGCCGCCATCGCGAACCCGCGGACGACCTCGTCGCTGACCATGTACCGGGACCGGCCGGCCCGCTTGGCCGCGTACATGGCCGCGTCGGCGTCGCGCAGCAGCGTGGCCGGGCTCGCGTCGTCCTCGGCACGGGCGACCCCGATGCTCGCGCCCACCTCCAGCACCCGCCCGTCCATCTCGACCGGCTCGGAGAGCACCTGCAGCAACCGGTCGCACAGGGCGGGAACGGCATCCTGGTCCAGTCCCGTGCACAGCACGACGAACTCGTCACCGCCGAAGCGGGCGACCTGGTCCCCGGGGCGGACGGCGTTCGCCAGGCGCCGCCCGGCCACCCGGAGCACCTGGTCGCCGGTCTCGTGGCCGAGGGAGTCGTTAACAACCTTGAAGTCGTCGAGGTCGATGAACAGCAGTGCAACATCGGCTGCCACCGGTGGGCGCTCCGCCCCTTCAGGCTCCGCTCTTTCAGGCTGCGCCCCGTCCGGGACGTGCCGGTCGGGCAGTGCCTCGGCCAGCAGTTCCATCAGCCTGCTCCGGTTCGCCAACCCGGTCAGCGGGTCGTGCGTGGCGGCATGGGCGACGCGCCGGGTGGCCTGCTCCTGCGTGGTCACGTCCACGAAGTGGGACAGGAACAGCGGTCGACCCCGCGAGTCGATCCGCGAGGTCGAGACCTTCAGCCAGACCGGCTGACCGGACCCGTCGAGGTACCGCTTGACGTAGGAGCTGCGCTCCAGTGCGCCGGAGGCGATGGCAGCCCGGTCGGCCAACCGGATGTCGTCGTCGTCGGGATGGCCGAAGCCGTGCACGGTGCGGCCGATCAGCTGCTCCGTCGGATGGCCGAACAGCTCGCCCAGGGCACGGTTGGCACGGACGATGCGGCCGTCTTCACCGACGATGGCGATGCCGATCGGCGCGCCGTCGAAGGCGGCCTCGAACAGCGTCGCGTCCAGCTCGGCGGTGGCCGTGGCGCCCGGTCCAGCGGCGGGCGGCACCCCAGGGCGGCTCGGCATCCGTCCAGTGTCGATGTGCGGGCTCCTTCCGCCGCGTCCCCGAAGCTCCAGGGCTCCGAGGTTCCAGGGCCAACAGGTCGGTGTGGCCAGGGCCGGGGTCGAACCGGCGACCTCCCGCTTTTCAGGCGGGCGCTCGTACCAACTGAGCTACCTGGCCGTGCCTCCGCGCTGCAGGCGGCCCGGCGAACCGGGCCGAGAAGCACTGGCGGCGAACTACTGGCGACCCCGACGGGACTCGAACCCGCGACCTCCGCCGTGACAGGGCGGCGCGCTAACCAACTGCGCTACGGGGCCGGACGGCCGCGGCAACCGTACCGCAGACCGCGCCGGTCGAGAACCGGATCGGGCGGACCGACGGTGTAACCCCAACGGGATTCGAACCCGCGCTGCCGCCTTGAAAGGGCGGTGTCCTAGGCCGCTAGACGATGGGGTCCCGGGGCGTCGGGTGCCGCTGACCGACCCGGCGCCGAGCGTACCGGCCGCCCGGCGCGGCAGCCGGGCGGCGCCCTAGGCTTCCCGGGTAGCTCGCCCGCCTGCTGACTCGAGGTCCGTCATGTCCGTCCCCATTGCAGCCGCCCCGCAGACCGTTCCCGAGCAGGCCGCGGGAACGGCCGCCGCGACCGGGACCGCGCGCGTCAAGCGCGGCCTGGCCACCATGCTCAAGGGCGGCGTGATCATGGACGTCGTCGACCGCGACCAGGCGAAGATCGCCGAGGACGCCGGAGCGGTCGCCGTGATGGCGCTGGAGCGGGTGCCCGCCGACATCCGGGCCCAGGGTGGCGTCGCCCGGATGAGCGACCCGGACATGATCGACGCGATCGTCGACGCGGTGTCGATCCCGGTGATGGCCAAGGCGCGGATCGGGCACTTCGTCGAGGCGCAGGTGCTGCAGAGCCTCGGCGTGGACTACGTGGACGAGTCCGAGGTGCTCACCCCGGCCGACTACGCCCACCACATCGACAAGTGGCAGTTCACCGTGCCCTTCGTCTGCGGCGCCACCAATCTCGGCGAGGCACTGCGCCGGCTGACCGAGGGCGCCGCGATGATCCGGTCCAAGGGCGAGGCCGGGACCGGTGACGTCTCCAACGCCACGACGCACATGCGCACGATCCGGGGCGAGATCGCCCGGCTGACCTCGATGAGCCCGGACGAGTTGTTCGTCGCGGCCAAGGAGCTCAGTGCCCCCTACGACCTGGTCGCCGAGGTGGCCCGGGCCGGCCGCCTGCCCGTCGTGCTGTTCACCGCCGGCGGGATCGCGACGCCGGCGGACGCGGCGATGATGATGCAGCTCGGCGCCGACGGCGTCTTCGTCGGGTCCGGCATTTTCAAGTCCGGCAATCCCGCCGCCCGGGCGGAGGCCATCGTCAAGGCGACGACGTTCTTCGACGACCCGGACGTGATCGCCAAGGTGAGTAGGGGTCTCGGTGAGGCGATGGTCGGCATCAACGTCGACGACGTCCCGGTCGACCACCGGCTCGCAACGCGCGGTTGGTGAGCGCCGCTCTCATCGGGTCGGGGCACGCCGGGACGCCGCGCGTCGGAGTCCTGGCCGTCCAGGGCGGGGTGGCCGAGCACCTGGCCGCCCTCGCTGCGGCCGGCGCCGACGCGGTGCCGGTCCGGCGCCCGGTCGAGTTGGCCGGAGTCGACGGTCTGGTGCTGCCGGGCGGGGAGTCCACGACGATCGGTCGGCTGCTGGTGGCGTTCGACCTGATGGAGCCGCTGCGGGCCGCGGTCGCCGACGGCCTGCCGGTCTACGGGTCATGCGCGGGGATGATCCTGCTCGCCCGCGACGTCCTCGACGGCCGACCGGACCAGCCGACGCTCGGCGTGCTCGACGTGACCGTCCGGCGAAACGCGTTCGGCCGGCAGGTCCAGTCCGCGGAGGCGGACCTGGCGTTCGCCGCGATCCGACACCCGGATCGCCCGGTGCACGCGGTCTTCATCCGGGCTCCCTGGGTGGAGCGGGTCGGTGCCGGTGTCGACGTGCTCGCGCGGGTGCCGGCCGGGGACGCGGCCGGCCGGGTCGTCGCCGTGCGTTCCGGAGCACTGCTCGCCACCGCGTTCCACCCGGAGCTCACCGGGGACACCCGCGTCCACGAGCTGTTCGTCGCGATGGTGGCCGCGGCCCGCGCCTGACGGCGCCGCTCCTGACGCGACCGTTGCCCGGCCTCCGTGCTCCGACAGGTACCGGGTCAGGTCGAGGATCTGGGGCGCGCCCGTACATGCAGTCGTTCCCCCTGCGGCCCGAACAGGCTCAGGACCTCCACCGGCTCCGCGTCGGGGTTGGCGAACGCGTGCGGGACGTGGGTGTCGAACTCGGCCACCTCACCGTGGGCCAGGACGATCTCCCGCTCGCCCAGCACCAGGTGCAGCCGCCCGGACAGCACGTAGACCCATTCGTAACCCTCGTGCACCTGCGGGTCCGGACCGGACGCGGGCCAGTGCGCGGGGATGAGCAGCTTGTAGGCCTGCAGTCCACCGGCGCGCCGGGTCAGCGGGAGCACCGTCATCCCGCGGATGGAGACCGGCCGGGGGTGGACCCGCGGGTCGCCGGTTCTCGGCGCGTCGACGAGCTCGTCCAGCGGCACCTGGTGGGCGTGGGCCAGCGGCAGCAGCAGCTCCAGGGTGGGGCGGCGCCGGCCGGACTCCAGGCGGGACAGGGTGCTCACGGAGATCCCGGTTGCGCCGGACAGCTGGGCGAGCGTTGCGCCGCGCTGCCGGCGCAGTGACCTCAGGCGGGGGCCGACGGCCTCCAGGACCCGGTCCACCACCGAGTCCTCGTCGTCCACCCGAGCGTCGTCCACCCGAGCGTCGTCCACCCGTGCCTCGGCCATCGGAACAGCTTGCCACTCCAGCAACGCGAGTTGCCAGCCGATCGCCTCCACCGCCAGGGTGGGGCATCGGACGGCTGCGTCGGGACGGCCGGCGTGCGCACGATGGGGGCCATGAGCCCGTCGGCGCCCGAGGCGACCACCTCCCTGCTGTCCTTCCTGGCCGCGTCGCCGTCCCCGTTCCACGCCGTCGAGGAGGCCGCGACCCGGTTGACGGCGGCCGGGTTCGACGAAGTGGACCCGGCCCGGCCTTGGCCGGGCGGTGCCGGCCACCGGTACCTGCGCCGCGGCGGTGCCCTGCTCGCCTGGGTGGTTCCGCCCGGTGCCGGGCCGGCGACGCCGTTCCGGATCGTCGGGGCGCACACCGACTCCCCGGGTCTGCGGGTCAAGCCACGTCCGGACGTCGGGGCCGCCGGCTGGAAGCAGCTGGGCGTGGAGGTCTACGGCGGACCGCTGCTCAACAGCTGGCTGGACCGGGACCTGGGCGTCGCCGGGCGGCTGGTCACCACCTCCGGCGATGGGCTCCGGGAGGTCCTGGTCCGCCTCGACGAGCCGGTGTGTCGGGTCCCGCAGTTGGCCGTCCACCTCGACCGCGGGGTCAACGAGGACGGGCTGCGCCTGGACCGCCAGCGCCACCTGGTCCCGGTGTGGGGGCTCGGCGCGCCGCGGCCGGGGGAGTTCGCCGCGGTCCTGGCCGACGCCGCCGACGTGGACCCGGCCTCGATCGCCGGGTGGGAACTGGCGCTGTTCGACCTGACCCCGCCACGGCTGCTCGGGCTGGCCGAGGAGTTCCTCGCCAGTGCCCGCATCGACAACCAGTTCAGCTGCTGGGCGGCGGTGTCGGCGCTGGTCGCGGTCGCGGACACCGGGGCGGCGGCCACCGGCGCGGCGGACGTCGGGGCGCCGGACGCCGGGGCGCCGGACGCCGGGGCGCCGGCCACCGGCGCGGCGGACATCGGGGCGCCGGACGCCGGGCGGGAGATCGCGGTGGCCGCGCTGTTCGACCACGAGGAGGTCGGCTCGGACTCGGCCACCGGGGCGGCCGGTCCACTGCTGCCGGACCTGCTGGAGCGGATCGTGCTCGCCGCCGGCGGGACACGGGAGGACCTGACCCGGGCCCGCGCGTCCTCGGTACTGGTGTCGGCGGACATGGCGCACGCGGTGCACCCGAACTACGCCGAGCGCAGCGAGCCCGCCCACGCACCGCTGCCCAACGGTGGGCCGGTGATCAAGGTGAACGCCAACCAGCGCTACGCCACGGACGCCCGGTCGGCGGCGGCGTTCGCCGCGACCTGTGACCGTGCCGGGGTGCCGCACCAGGTGTTCGTCTCCAACACCTCGCTGGCCTGCGGGTCCACGATCGGCCCGGCGCTGGCGACCCGGCTGGGGATCTCCACCGTCGACGTCGGCTGCGCCCAGCTGTCGATGCACTCCGCGCGGGAGCTGGCCGGTGCGGCAGACGCCGGCCACCTGGCCGCCGCGCTCACCGCCTTCTACGCGGCCGGGTAGGCGTCGACGTCGGCGGTGCGGACGGTGACCGTCAGCAGCCGTCCCGCGTCGAGCCCGAGCGCGGCCGCGGTCCGGGTGTCCAGGTCGGCCCGGACCGCGGGGGGCCCGTCGAGCTCTACCCGGACCCGGCCACCGAGGTCCGCGACCGACCGGACGCACCCGGTCCAGCAGACTGCGCCGTCCGGCGGGCCCGTGACGTCCGGCGGGCCCATGACGTGTGGCAGGTCCGTGACGTGTGGCGGGTCCGTGACTGGCGGGCGGAGCCGGACGGCCGCCGGGTCGACCACCGCCAGCGCCGGTCCGGTCAGGCCGCGGTCGGCCACCGGCAGCGAGCCGCCGCCGTACGCGGCGTCCACCGTCAGCCGGCCGTCCGCCGCCGTGCCCCCGTACAGGTTCAGCCCCACCAGGCCGGCGGTGTAGGCGGTGCGCGGCCGGCGGGTGAGCAGGGTCGGCGGGTCGTCCTGCACGACGCGCCCGGACTCCAGGACGACGACGCGGTCGGCCAGCACGAGGGCGTCGAGCAGGTCGTGCGTCACCAGCAGCACGGGGCCGGGGAACGTCGCCAGCTGCCGGCCCAGTTCGCGGCGGGTCTCCTCGCGGGTGCCGGCGTCCAGGGCGGCCAGCGGTTCGTCGAACAGCAGCAGGTCCGGCCCGGCGGCCAGCGCCCGGGCGAGGGCGACCCGCTGGGCCTGTCCACCGGACAGCTGGCCCGGCCGGCGCTCGCGCAGCTCCCCGACCCCGAGCCGGACCAGCCAGCGGTCGGCGACGGTCCGTGCCGCGGCCCGGGACGTGCCGGTGCTTCGGGGACCGAACGCGACGTTGTCCCGGGCGGACAGGTGCGGGAACAGCCGGTGGTCCTGGAACACCATTCCGACGTGGCGGTCCCGGGCGGCCACGTGGTGGTGGCGCGCGGCGTCCTCCAGCCGGACCCGGCCGAGGTCGACGGTGCCGGCGGTGAGCGGGTCCAGGCCGGCCAGCAGGCGCAGCAGCGTCGTCTTCCCCGCTCCGTTCGGGCCGAGGACGGCGACCACCTCGCCGTCGGCGACGTCCAGGGCGACATCGAGGCAGAACGCCCCCCGGTCCAGCCGCAGCCTGGCGGACAGGCTCACGCCCGGGTGCCGGCGCGGACCCACCGGTCGCGCAGCAGCAACAGGATCGCCGTGCTCACCGCGAGCAAGACCAGCGCGAGGGCGACGGCGGCGTCCGGGCTCGTCTCCAGGGCCAGGTAGACGGCCAGCGGCATGGTCTGGGTAGTGCCCGGGAGGTTTCCCGCGAAGGTGATCGTCGCGCCGAACTCCCCGAGCGCGCGTGCGAAGCAGAGCACCGCTCCGGCCGCCACCGACGGTGCCACCAGCGGCAGCGTGACCCGGCGGAACGCCGTCCAGCCGCCGGCGCCGAGGGTCGCCGCGACCTCGTCGAACCGGCGGTCGGCACCGCTCAGCGCCCCGTCGACGGTGACGACCAGGAACGGCATCGCCACGAAGGCCTCGGCCACGACGACGCCGGCGGTGGTGAACGGGATCGAGACGCCGAGTGCGGACAGCTGGTCCCCGAGCAGCCCGCGGCGGCCGAGGGCGTTGAGCAGCGCGACCCCGCCGACGACCGGGGGGAGCACCAGGGGCAGCGTCACCAGGGAGCGCAGCAGTCGGCGCCCCGGGAAGTGGACCCGCGCCAGCAGCCAGGCCAACGGGATGCCCAGCACGACCGAGACCACGGTGGCGCAGGTCGCGCAGACCAGCGACAACCGCAGCGCCTGGGCGACGGCGGGCTCACCGAGCAGGCGCGGCAGCTGCCGCCACGGGGCCCGGACGAGCAGGCCGGCCAGCGGCAGCAGCAGGAACAGCAGTCCGACCACCGCGGGCAGGCCGAGCACCGCCAGGGCGGGCAGCCCCCGCCGCCGCTTCCGCCCTCGCCCGGTCACGGGCGGGCGAAGCCGGCTGCGGCGAGGACCCGCTGGCCGGGCGCGGAGAGCACGTACCGCTGGAACGCCTCCGCGAGCGCGCGGTTCCTCGTCGAGGTCACCGTCGCGATCGGGTACGCGGTGCTGGCGTTGTCCGCGCGCGGGATGGCGACACCGGTGACCTTCGTGCCGGCGGCCTCGACGTCGGTGACGTACACGATCGCCGCGTCGGCCTCGCCCGAGGTGACGTAGGCCAGGGTGCTCTTGACGTCGAGGCCCCGGGTGACCGGCCGCACTGTGACCTTCGCCGTGCCGAGCACCTGCTGGGCCAGCGCACCGCACGGCACCTGCGGCTGGCACAGCGCCACCTTGACCCCGGCGTCGGCCAGGTCCGCCAGCGCGGTGATCCGGGCCGCACTGGCCGGGGACACGGCGATCTCGGCAAAGTTCGTCGCGAAGGTCACCGGGTCGGCTGCGTCGCCCGCCTCGGTCACCTGCGTCATGTTCTTCCAGCTTGCGGAGGCGAAGACGTCGGCCGGCGCGCCCGCGGTGATCTGCTGGGCCAGCGTCGAGCTGGCCCCGAAGCTGAACGTCACCGTGGTTCCCGGATGCGCCTGCTGGAATTGGCTTCCCAGCGTGGTGAACGCGCCGCTCAGCGACGCCGCCGCGAACACCGTGATCGATCCGGAGAGCGATGCTCTGGTCGACGGCGGCGCGGACCGTATGCCCGACAACGCTCCGCCGGTCGGGGTCGCCGGGCCGGTCGGGGACGAGCCGCACGCCGCAAGCGACAGCGCACCGACCGCCACCGCGACGGTCGCGCCCCGCTTCACGTGGGCAGTGCTCACGTCGGCTGGGTCGGCACTTCGACGACGACGTTGGTCGACTTCACGCTGGCGACCGCGAGCGTCCCGACGTCCAGGCCGAGCTCGTCGGCCGCCTCGCTGCTCATCAACGAGACCAGCCGGAACGGGCCGGCCTGGATCTCCACCTGCGCCATCACGGTGTCCTTGACCACCCGGGTGACCAGTCCGGTCAGCCGGTTGCGCGCGGACTCGGCGACGATCGGGCCGGTCACCAGCGGATCGGCGCGGTCCGACTGCTCGGCAGCAAACCGGGCCAGGACGGCGCCCTCGACACCCCGCCGGCCACCGGCGTCGACCGTGGTCCGGATCCGGCCGGCGTCGGCCCATCGCCGCACGGTGTCGTCACTCACCCCGAGCAGCCGGGCCGCATCGGGGATCCGAATCACCGTCACGCCCGGGATGCTACCGATCCAACCGCACCTGCGGACACAGCGGCCGGATCCGAACGCACCCGCGGATCAACCGTGTCGCGCGCGGTGCGGGTCGTGGGACAACGCGGTCGGGATGGGCGGGCGCCGGGATCGACGCCCGCCCACCGTTCGCAGGCTGCGCGCTGTCGGCAGCCTGCTGTCTCCAACCCGCCTGCGTCAGCCCTTCGGCGCGGTGTAGAGCTGGAGGTCGTTGCCCTCGCTGTCCTTGAACGGCACCAGGCGGCCCCAGTCGTACTCGCTGATCCCGCCGGTGAAGGTGACGCCCTTGCCCTGCAGGTCGGCGACCTCGGTCTCCAGGTCCCCGGAGTCCGGCTGGAACGTCACGACCGCGCCGCCGTCGGCCTTGGCGCCGCCCGGCTCGCGGGCGTTCAGCCCCAGCTTGAGGCCGTTGGCGTCGACCTCGCTCCACTCCGGGGTGGTCTTCGACACGTCGAACCCGAGGGTCTCGGAGTAGAAGGCCACGGCCCGGTCCATGTCCTCGACCGGCAACCAGACCGTTGCCACGCCGTGCACCATGAGTTGTCCTCCTCCCGCGGCGCCACCGCGGCGCCGCACCTCCACCGTTGCGCCGATCGCGTCGTCCGGCGAGCCCGGACGGGTCGCCCCGGCCTGCCGAAGCCGGTGGCGGTGAAGAAGGCCTGCTCGAGCGGGCACGGGCGGCCTGAGCCCGCGCGCCGGGTTCGCGCGCGGCCGGGCCGCACGGTAGGCATTGACCACCGACCCGACCCCGGCCGCGTCGGGATGTACCAGCCGACCTGACGGAGGAGTCCGACGTGCCGAAACGACCGCTGTCCCGGATCTCGCTGTCCGGTCTCGTCGCGCGCCTGGAGAACGCGACCGCGCTGGACCGGATAGCCACGCCCGTCCGCACCGCGATCCAGCAGGTCCTGCAGAACCGGTCGCTGGCCGATGTGCTGCACGGCGTCCCGCTCGGCCATCCGCTGCACCCCGCGCTGGCCCAAGGCGCCCTGGGCTCGTTCGTCTCGGCCACGGTCCTGGACGCGCTGCCGGGGCCGCGGGTGTCCTCCCGGGTGCTGATCGGCGTCGGGCTGGCCTGCGCCGCACCGGCCGTCGCGAGCGGGTACGCGGACTGGGCGCAGGGGCACGAGCAGCAGCAGCGGGTGGGGCTGGTCCACTCCGCGGCCAACGCCCTCGGTGTCGCCTGCTACGCCGGGTCCCTGCTGGCCCGGGGCCCGCGGGGGCGGACGCTGTCCTTCGCCGGCTTCGCGGCGGTCGGCCTCGGCGGCTTCCTCGGCGGGCACCTTGCCTACCGGCAGGCCAGCGGCGCGAACCACGTCGAGGACGTCCCGCACCTGGTGGAGCCCGGCTGGCAGGACCTGTGCGCCGTCGACGACCTGCCCGCCGAGGGCGCGGCCGCCGAGCAGGTGCTGGCCGGGACGGTGCCGATCTCGCTGCTGGTCGCGCGGACCGGTGGTGCGGTGCGGGTGCTCGCCTCGCAGTGCTCCCACATGTCCGGCCCGCTGTTCCAGGGGACTGTCGCCGAAGGGTGCGTGACCTGCCCGTGGCACGGCAGCGTCTTCGACCTGGCCGACGGCTCGGTCGTGCACGGGCCGGCAACGTCCCCGCAGCCGTCGTTCCGGACTCGCGTCGAGGCCGGCCGCCTGCAGGTCCTGCTGCCCGGCGCGGGGTGACCGCCCGCGGCTAGCGTGGGCTGGTGACCCGCCACGTCGACCTGCTCATCGTCGGATCCGGCTCCGGGAACTCCGTGGTCACCCCGGCGATGGACGGCTGGTCGATCGCGATCGTGGAGGCCGGCACGTTCGGCGGCACCTGCCTGAACGTGGGGTGCATCCCGACGAAGATGTTCGCCTATCCCGCGGACGTCGCCGACACCGTCAGCGGCGCCGCGCGCTACGGCATCGACGCGACGCTGGACAAGGTTCGGTGGGCCGACATCCGCGACCGGGTGTTCGGCCGGATCGACCCGATCAGCGCCGGCGGCCAGGCCTGGCGTGCGGCCGGCTCGGACGCCGGCAACACGGTGGTGCTGCCCGGGATGGCCCGGTTCACCGGGCCGCGGGCGGTCGACGTCACCGCGCACGACGGGTCGGTCGAGCACGTCACGGCGGACCGGGTCGTGCTCGCCAACGGCAGCCGCGCGGTGGTCCCGCCGGTGCCGGGACTGGACCCGGCACTCGGGCCGGTGGTGCCGTTCCACACCAGCGACACCGTCATGCGCATCGACGACCTGCCGCGGCGTCCGGTGATCCTCGGCACCGGGTACATCGCCGCCGAGTTCGGCCACGTCTTCGCCGCACTCGGCGCCGAGGTCACCGTGGTGGGCCGCAACACCCGCCTGCTCGCTGCCGTCGACGAGACCCTGTCCGAGCGGTTCACCGAGCACGCCGGCCGGCACTGGGACCTACGACTCGGCCGGGAGGCGATGGGGGTCACCCGGGACGGCGACGACGTCGTGGTCACCCTCGACGGTGGGGAGACGGTGCGCGGGGACCTGCTGCTGGTGGCGGCCGGGCGCATCCCCAACGGCGACACCCTGGACGCGGGCGCCGGCGGGGTGAAGCTTCACCCGGACAACCGGGTCGTCGTCGACCCCCAGCAGCGCACCACCGCCGAGGGCGTGTGGGCACTGGGCGACGTCAGCTCCGACTACAAGCTCAAGCACGTCGCCAACCTGGAGTCCCGGACGGTCGCGCACAACCTCACCCACCCGGACGACCTGCGCGCCTCGGACCACCGGTTCGTCCCCGCGGCGGTGTTCACCTCCCCGCAGCTGGCCACGGTCGGGCTGACCGAGCGGGCGGCGCGGGCGGCCGGTCACGATGTCGCCGTCAAGGTCCAGGCCTACGGCGACGTCGCGTACGGCTGGGCGATGGAGGACACCTCCGGGTTCGTCAAGCTCGTCGCCGAGCGGGGGACCGGTCGGCTGCTCGGTGCCCACCTGATGGGGTACCAGGCGTCCACCGTCATCCAGCCGCTGATCCAGGCGCTCTCCCTCGGGCCGACCGACGTCCGTGAGCTCGCCGGCGGCCAGTACTGGATCCACCCGGCGCTGGCCGAGGTCGTCGAGAACGCACTGCTCGGCCTCGATGTCTGATTCGGCTCGATGTCTGACTCGGCCTCGACGGCTGATCCGGGCTCGACGGCTGATCTCGGCCGCGACGGGTGCGCGGCCGGGTTGTCGCGGCGCCAGGCGAGGCCGCACGCTGGGGGGATGACCGATGTCCTCGACCAGGCGCCCCAGTCCCTCGCTCCCGGCGCGCCGGCGCCCGTCGCCGGGATCCCGATGGAGGAGATCACTGCTCTCCGTGCAGCCTACGACGCCGACCCGGTGGCGCGGGTGGCGACGAACGCGCTGGCCCGGACACCGCTGAAGGACGTGGCGCTGGACCGGTCGGTGGTCACCTCGGTGGACCACAGCTTCTCGGTGGTCGTCGACGACGAGTGGGTCACCACCAACCAGCGCGAGACCGGCCGGTGCTGGATCTTCGCCGCCCTCAACTTGTTCCGGTCCCGGGCGCGCACCGCTCTCGGGGTGGCGGACCTGCAGCTGTCACAGAGCTATGTCTCGTTCTGGGACAAACTCGAGCGCGCGAACTGGTTCCTCACGACGATCGCGCAGACGGCCACCGCCTACGACGACGGCGACCGGACGCTGGACACCCTGCTGACCACGCCGCTTGAGGACGCCGGGCAGTGGGACATGCTCGTCAACGTCGTCGGCAAGCACGGCGTGGTGCCGACCTCGGTGATGCCGGACACCTGCGGCGCCGCAGACACCCGGGCGATGAACGGGCTGCTGTACCGGTGGCTGCGGCACGGCGCGGTGACGCTGCGGGCGATGGTCCGGGCCGGTGCGGCCGCGGCCGCGGTCGACGCCCGGCGCCGGGAGCTGCTGAGCACCGTGTACCGCGTCCTCACCGGCGTACTTGGCGTCCCACCGACCGACTTCGACTGGCAGTGGACGGACTCGGCGGGGGCCTTCCACCGGGTCGGGCGGATGACCGGACAGCAGTTCATGGCCCGCTATGTCGACCTCCCGCTGCAGGAGTACGTCTGCCTGGTCAACGACCCGCGCAACCCCTACGGCCAGACCTACACCGTGGACCGGCTGGGCAACCTGGTCGGTGGCCGGGAGGTGCAGTACCTCAACGTGGAGATCGAGGTGCTGGCACGGGCGGCGGCGGACACGCTGCGGGCCGGCGAGCCGGTGTGGTTCGGCTGCGACGCGTCGAAGATGTGGCGACAGGACGTCGGGGTGCTCGACCCCGGGATCTACGACTTCGGCTCGCTGTTCGGTTTCGCCGGGCACACGGTTCCCGCCGACCGCCGCCAGCGCCTGGAGTCCCGGGACTCCCAGCTCACGCACGCGATGCTGTTCACCGGCGTCGACCTCCTCGACGGCGAACCGCGCCGCTGGCGGGTCGAGGACAGCTACGGTCCCGAGCCCGGCCGCAAGGGCTTCCACGTGATGACGGCGGACTGGTTCCGCGAGTACCTCTACGAGGTGGTGATCCGCCGGGACCGGTTGCCGGCCGACGTGGCGGCCGGGTTGGCCACGCTGCCGGTGGTGCTGCCGCTGTGGGACCCGATGGGCGCGCTCGCCCGGTGATCGACCTGGCTCGCGAGCGATTCGAGGAGCTGGTAGGCGACGCGCTGGACACGATTCCCGAACCCCTGCTGCACGTGCTGTCCAACGTCGTCGTGCTCGTCGAGGACGACCCACCCGCCGGGCAGCCACTGCTCGGGCTGTACGAGGGCATCCCGCTCACCGAACGGGACGCCGGGTACGCCGGGGTCCTGCCGGACCGGGTGACGATCTTCCGCCGGCCGATCCTCGCCGTCTGCAACACCCCGGCGCAGGTGGTCGCCGAGGTCCGGACCACCGTGGTGCACGAGATCGCGCACCACTTCGGCATCGACGACGACCGCTTGCACGAGCTCGGCGCCTACTGACCCTGCTGCGGCTGCGGCTGCGGCGTGCGGCATTCGCGTGACCGGCGAGGATGTCCGCCATGAGCAGCGGCGGCGGCAACAAGGCGATCCTGGCTGCCCTGGGCGCCAACCTGGGGATCGCGGCCAGCAAGTTCGTCGCGTTCGCCTTCACCGGCTCCAGCTCGATGCTGGCCGAGGGCGTGCACTCCACCGCCGACTCGGCCAACCAGGTCCTGCTGCTGGTCGGCGGCCGCAAGGCCACCCGCCCGGCCAGTGCGGCGCACCCGTTCGGCTACGGCCGCTACCGCTACCTGTACGCGTTCCTCGTCGCGATCGTCATCTTCCTGCTCGGCGGGGTGTTCGCCCTGTACGAGGGCTTCCACAAGGTCCAGAACCCGGAGCACATCGAGTCCCCGGTCTGGGCCTTCGTGGTGCTGGGGGTCGCGGTCGTGCTGGAGTCGTTCTCGCTGCGTACCGCGGTGCACGAGTCCGCGCACAGCCGCGGGGACCAGAGCTGGCCGCAGTTCATCCGGCACGCCCGCGCCCCGGAGCTGATCGTCGTCGTGCTGGAGGACTTCGGTGCCCTGGTCGGGCTGGTCTTCGCCCTGGGCGGGGTGACGCTTGCGGTGACGACCGGAAACGGGGTCTGGGACGGCGTCGGGACCCTGGCCATCGGTGCCCTGCTGATCGCCGTCGGGGTCGTCCTGTTCACCCAGACCTCGCAGATGCTGCTGGGCGAGGGCGCGACATCGGCGCAGACGCGCAGCATCGAGGCGGCCCTGGTCGCCGGGGACGGCATCGAGCGGGTCGTGCACCTGAAGACCACGCACCTGAGCCCGGACGAGCTGCTCATCGCGGCCAAGGTCGCGTTCGACGCGGACGACCGGCTCGGCGACGTCGCGGCGACGATCGACGCGGCCGAGGAACGGGTCCGGGCGGCCGTGTCGCTGCGCTGCGTCATCTACCTCGAGCCCGACGTCGACCGCGCACCCGCCGGCTGAGGTCCGGTCAGGCGGTCAGCCGGACCATCGCCCACGAGACCGGCGGGAGCTGGACCCGCAGGCCGCCGGCCAGCGACGTCGAGGGCAGCTCGCGCGGGGCGACCCGGTCCGGGGCGTCCACGGTGTTGGTGGCCGCGCGGTCCTCTCCGGACATCATCGTGACGGTCGCCGTCGACAGGTCGGGGAAGCCTCGCAGGTCAACGGTCAGCTCGTGCGGCGACTTTTGGTCCCGGTTGACCGCGAAGACGGTCACCGAACCGTCGTCGCCGCGGACCGCAACCCCGTCGACCGCGCCGACGTCGCCGTACCTCGCGGTGGGGACCGGGTCGGAGACCACCGGGGTCGCCAGCACCGTTCCGCGGCCGTACCGGCTGGTCAGGGCGATCGGGTGGAAGGTGGACTGCCGCCACGCCGCGCCGCCCGGCTCGGTCATCACCGGGGCGATGACGTTGACCAACTGCGCCAGGCAGCCGATCCTCACCCGGTCGGCGTGACGGAGCAGGGAGATCAGCATGCCGCCCACGACGACCGCGTCCTGCAGGTCGTAGACGACCTCCAGCAGTCGCGGCGCGCGGCCCCAGTTCCCGTTCTCGTCCCCGCTGTAGCGGTGCCACACGTTCCACTCGTCGAAGCTGAGCCCGATCCGCTTGGTGCTGTGCCGCTTGGCGGCCACGGCGTCGGCGGTCGCGACGACGCCGTCGATGAAGCTGTCGAACTCCGTGCCGCTGGCCAGGAAGCTTGCGACGTCGCCGTCGTCGCCCGGCGTGGTGTAGGCGTGCAGGGAGATGTGGTCGACCACGTCGAAGGTGTGCTCCAGGACCGTGCGCTCCCAGTCGCCGAAGGTGGGCATGCCGCGCCCGGAGCTCCCGCAGGCGACGAGCTCGATCCCGGGGTCGACCAGCCGCATCGCCTTGCCCGCCTCGGCGGCGAGTCGGCCGTACTCGTCCGCGCTCTTGTGCCCGATCTGCCAGGGCCCGTCCATCTCGTTGCCCAGGCACCAGTACTTCACGCCGTGCGGCTCCGGGTACCCGTTCGCCCGGCGCAGGTCCGACCACGCCGATCCGCCGGGGTGGTTGCAGTACTCGACGAGCGCCGCGGCCGCCGCGACCCCCCGCGTCCCCAGGTTGACGGCCATCAGTGGCTCGACGCCGAGGCGGCGGGTCCAGGCGCAGAACTCGTCGGTCCCCACGGTGTTCGGCTCGGTGGTCCGCCAGGCGCCGTCCAGCCGTGCCGGACGCTCGTCCACCGGCCCTACCCCGTCCTCCCACCGGTAGCCGGACACGAAGTTGCCGCCCGGGTAGCGGATCAGGGTGACGCCCAGCTCGCGGACCAGGTCCTCGACGTCGCCACGGAACCCGTCGGCGTCCGCGGTCGGGTGGCCTGGTTCGTGGATGCCGGTGTAGACACACCGGCCGAGGTGCTCCACGAAGTTCCCGAACAGACGGGGGTCCACCTCGCCGACGGTGAACGCGGGATCGATGGTCAGGCGTGCCGGTGCCATCAGCGGGGTCTCCCTCTCGAGTCCGGGGGTCTGCCGCGGGCGGGTCCGGAGCGGCAGCCGGGTCCATCCTCACCCAGCCGGCAGCTGCCCCGGCCGGTCACCCGCCGGGTCGACCGGACCATCGATGCACGACTGGGTGGGCTTGGTCCGGGCAGCACGTCGGCCCTCGCCGGGAGGGCCGCGGCGCGATCGGATCGTGACCTACAGTGCAACGCTGCACGGTGGCGGGACACAGTGATGTGCACGCTCACATGCTTGACGCGAGTCCGTCGTGCAGGCACCATGCAGGCGGGTACGGCCCACGCCGGCCCCGCTCCCAACCAGGCCAACGACGGCAGTGGAGGACGACACGTGACGTCTCGTTCCAGCTCGACCCCGGGCGGTCTGTCCCGGCGTTCTCTCTTACGCGGCGGCCTCGGGGCCGCCGCTGGGGTAGGCCTTGCGGGGGCGATGTCCGGATGTGGGACGCCGGTGTCCGCGGGGCTCGCCGGTTCCCGGCTCGATCCGGGCACGCTCACCTTCTGGAACCTGTTCGGGGGCGGTGACGGGGCCCGGCTGCAGGTGATGCTCGACCAGTACGCGGCCCAGCACGGGGGGCCGTCCTCCCTGCAGGCATCCACCTTCGCGTGGGGGAATCCCTACTACACCAAGGTGTCGCTGGCCACCCTGGGTGGCGCGCCGCCGGACGTCGCCATCTCCCACCTGACCCGGGAGCGCAACCTGGCGTTGGCCGGACTGCTCTCGCCGATCACGGATGAGATGCTCGGGCTCGTCGACCTGAAGGCCTCCGATTTCAACCAGAAGGCGTGGGCCAACCAGAAGGTCAACGGTAAGAACTACGCCATCCCGCTGGACACCCACCCGTTCGTCCTCTACTACAACAAGACGATCTGCCAGAAGGCCGGATTGCTCGACTCGGCCGGAAAACTGAAGTCCATCAAGGGCACCCAGCAGTGGGAGGCGGCACTGACCGCCGCAAAGAAGGTGACCGGGCAGTACGGCGCCTCTGTCGCGACGATCGGCGACCCATCGACGAGCTGGCGGTGGTTCCAGACCCTCTATCAACAGCAGACCGGGGCGACCCCGTGGCTGGCGGACCAGGGTCAGAACCTGACGTACAACCGGGACCTGACGCTCAAGACGCTGGCCTACATCCAAAAGCTGACCAAAGACGGGCTGATGCCCGTGAACACCGACTATGCCGGCGCCGAGACCCTCATGTTCACCGGGAAGTCGGCGTTCTACCTCGAGGGCGAGTGGGAAATCACCACAGCCCAGGCGGTCAAGGGTCTGAGCTTCGGGATGGTGCCCGTCCCCACCCTGTTCGACAAGCCGGCCGCAATGGCGGACTCGCACACGTTCGTGCTGCCGACGCAGACGCGGACATCCGCGCAGACCAAGCTGGCGATGGGCTTCATCAAGTCGATGCTCGACCAGAGCCTGACCTGGGCCAAGGGCGGTCACATCCCGGCCTACCTGCCGACGCTGAACAGCACGGCCTACCAGCGGCTGGAACCCCAGTCGGACTACGCGTCGGCGGCAGACGACGCGGTGTACGACGCCACCGCCTGGTACGGCGGTTCCGGCTCGAACTTCGAGAACGTCGTGGGTGCGCAGATCGGGCTGGTGCAGCAGGGCATCGCAACGCCAGCGGCCGCTCTGGCGTCGGCCCGCTCGCAGCTGCTCATCTACGCCGACACGAAGAGCCCGTTGTGACCGCCCACGTCCAGCCGGCTCGGCGAGTCGTGGCGCTCGTCGCACTCTTCCTCCCCGCGAACCGACAGGAGAACCGGTCGTGACCGCCCAGACCCTTGCGCCGCCCCGCGCGGCAACCGTCTCCGGCCGCAGCCCTCGGCGCATGCCGGGCGAGAACAGGCCCGCCTGGCTGTTCATCGCGCCGTTCGGGATCTTCTACGTCCTGTTCCTCGTGTGGCCGGTCATCTACATGGTCATCACGAGCTTCTTCGACACCACCATCCTGCACAAGGGGTTCGGGGCGTTCGCGGGGGTTGCGAACTACCGGGAGATGCTCACCAAGCCGGAGTTCTGGTCGTCGTTCTGGCACACGATCCAGTTCACGCTCTATACGGTCCCGCCGCTGGTCATCCTGGCCTTCGTCTTCGCGATCCTGGCGAACAGGGTCAACCGCGCCCAGTGGTTCTTCCGGCTGGCGTTCTTCGTGCCGTTCATCCTCCCGTCGGCCGCCATCGCGCTGATCTGGACGTTTATCTACACCCCTGCGACGGGACTCTGGAACTCCCTGCAGACCGCGCTCGGGGACGCGGTGCCGGCGCCCGTCCTGGGTACCCCGAACCTGGCGATGCTCGGGATCGCGATCACTACGGTGTGGTGGACGATCGGGTTCAACTTCATCCTTTACCTCGCCGGGCTTCAGGACATCCCCCGCGAGCTGTACGAGGCCGCCTCGGTGGACGGGGCGACGCCCTGGCAACAAATCCGGAGGATCACGGTCCCGCTGCTGAACCGGACCACCGCTCTCGTCCTGCTGCTGCAGATCATCGCGAGCCTGAAGATCTTCGATCAGGTGTACCTGATGACCGGCGGCGGCCCGGGCATCTCGACGCAAGTCACCCTCGGCTTGATCGCCAATACGTCGTTCACGGACTACCGGGTCGGCGCCGCCTCCGCGGCGTCCGTTATCTTCTTCGTCTTCATCGTGCTGGTCGCCCTCGTGCGCCAGGTCATCGAGCGCTCCGCCGAGAGAAGGGGCTGACATGGCGACCGCTTTAGAGCAGGTGCGGCGCAAGTCCGGCAACGGGGTGTCCGCCGCGGCGCCCGCATCGCGGGTCGCCACGAATTCCGAGCACTCGGGGCGGACCTTCACCATCGTTTCGTGGATCCTCCTTATCGCCTTCGCCGTGCTCTGGTTGCTGCCGAGCCTGTGGGCGATCAAGACGTCGCTGACGTCGAACGCCACCTCGGCCATCGGTGCGGGTCCAATCCTTCGGGACTGGAACCTGACCTTCGGTTCCTACCGGACATTGCTCGGCACCGGTGACCTGTGGAACTGGTACCTGGCCAGCGCCATCACGTCGTTGGTCACGGTGGTCCTCACGGTGCTGTTCGCGTCGATGGCGGCCTATCCGCTCTCGCGGTTGAGGTTTCGCGGACGGCAGGCGGTGTTTCTGCTGATGGTCGCCGGGATCATGATCCCGCCCCAGGTCCTCATCGTCCCGATCTTCCAGGAGCTCAACGTCGTCGGGCTGCTCAACACCTACTGGGCCGTCATCTTCCCGCAGGTGCCCGCGGTGATCGCGCTGTTCGTCTTCAAGCAGTTCTTCGACGGCCTGCCGAAGGAGCTCGAGGAGTCGGCGCGGATCGACGGAGCGAGCTTCTGGACGATCTACCGTTCGATCATCATGCCGCTGTCCAGGCCGGTCATCGGGGCGATGTCGATCGTCACGTTCGTCGGCGTCTGGAACAACCTGATCCTGCCGCTGTTCGTGCTGTCCAACCCGAAACTGATGACGATCCCGGTCGGACTGGCCACCGTCCAGGGCTCCTACGGCCAGCGGGTGTCCGACATCCAGGCCTCTTCGATCCTGGGTGCGATTCCGCTGGTGATCCTCTTCCTGATCTTCCAGAAGCGGATCGTGCAGGGGATTGCCGGGACCGGCCTGAAGGGCTGACCCTGCGCCGGGTCTGCCGGCTTCCCTCTCGTGCGTCGACGAGCCGCGGGCCTGTTCTCCGGGTCCGCGGCCCGTCGCTGTTCAGCCTGGCCTCGGCCCGTCCCCGTCGGGCCTAGCCTCACCGGCGTCCCTAGGGCTCATCCGGCGGTACAGGCGGCCGCGGTGTCGGCGACCAGTGCGGCGGCGGTGTCCGTCCGGGCGGCGGCCTTACGAGCACCGGCGACCAGGAAGCGGGCCTCCCACAACCCGTCGACCAGGGCCTCGGCCAGTGCCGGCGGATAGTCCTGCGTCCGTGCGTGCAGACCCGTGAGCTCACCGGTCGGGTCTGCGAGCACGGTCCCGAGGCCGACCTCCCCGGCGTAGGCGAAGTCGGGTACGCCGAGCGGGTGGCCGGCCTGGACGTGGAAGCGGTACCGGCCGGCGCACGCGTCGGTCCAGGCGGCATGGACCCGGTCCAGGTCCCGGTAGATCCAGTCGACCGGGACGCCGTCGATCGACAGCCATGCTCCGCCGTCCACCCAGGGGCCCCAGTCGCCGGGGCGGGTGACGGTGACCAGCCCGCCCGACTCACGGGCGGAGGCGATCTGGCGGGCGAGCTCGGTCAGGGCCTCGACGTCCAACGGCGGGCGGTAGTAGACGCCGAGGTCGACATCGGAGTCCGGGCTGTGGTCACCGCGTGCACGGCTGCCCCCGAGCAGTACCCCGACGACACCGTCGACGCCGGTCAACGAGGTGGCGACCGCGGTCAACCACGCCCGGTCCGGTTGGCGGTTCACGGTTCAGCGAGTAAGAGGTCGGCGAGTCGTCGGGCGCGTTTCGGCGCAGGCCGAGAGCGACGTCGGCGACCAGTTCCTGCCACAGCAGGATGTCCGGGAAGTGCCGATGTCGGGGTCAGGAACCCACTGGCGCACCAGGTCGTCACCTCCCCATCCTCGTGGGGCGACGGTCGAGTGGAGGGTTTCACCCGGTGAGCGGGACGAACTCTCCACTCGGCGCGTCGCCGACGCCCACAGGGCGGGGGCCCCACGACTAGGCGAGGCCGTCCAGTAGCGCACCGCGGACGTGAACACCGCCAGCGCGCAGCCGTCAGCCGGCGGGGCGGACCAGCGGCAGGACAGGGACGCCTGGCGGCTCGAAGCCGAACACCTGCCCATAGAACGACAGCTCGGCCTCCAGCGCCGCGATGTTCGTGTCCTCGCGACGGAAGCCGTGCTCCTCACCCTCGAACAGCAGGTACGCGTGCGGGATCCCGGCGGTGACCAGGGCGTCGCGGAACATCTCTGCCTGCGACGGCGGCACCACCTTGTCATCGGCGCCCTGCAGCAGCAGCACCGGGCAGGACAGCCCGCCCACGTTGGTGAGCGGTGCTCGCTCGACATAGCGCGAGCGGTGCTCCGGCAACGAGCCGATCAGTCCGTCCAGGTACCGGGATTCGAAGTCGTGCGTGTCGGCGGCGAACCGTTCCAGCTCGGCGACCCCGTAGTAGGAGGTACCGGCGGCGAAGGTACCGGTCCGGGTCAACGCGGAGAGCACTGTCCACCCGCCCGCGCTGCCACCCCTGATCGCCAACCGTGCACCGTCGGCCAGACCGTCGTCGGCGAGCGCCTGCACGGCGGCCACCGTGTCCTCGACGTCGACGATGCCCCACTGCTCACGCAGCAGGTCCCGGTACGCCCGGCCGTAACCGGTCGACCCGCCGTAGTTGACGTCGACGACACCGATCCCGCGGCTGGTCCAGAAGGCGACCGCCAGACTGCGGACCGTCGGGGACTGGGACGTCGGGCCGCCGTGCACGAACGCGACGTACGGCGGTCGTTCGTCGGCGAGCCCCGTCGCGTCGGGGTTGCGCGGCGGGTAGACGTTCGCGTGCACGACCCGGCCGCCGATCGACGGCACCGTCACCGGGTAGGGCTCGGGCAGGTAGCCGGGGTCGACCACCGGGCCGTCGTGGGCCCCGCCGCGAGTCAGGTCCCCGGTCGCCGGGTCCACCACCACGACCGCCGGGTCCTGGCTCGGGGACCCGGCGACGGCTGCGACGCGGCTCCCGTCGCCGGTCAGCGCCGATCCCCAGGCCGTCAGCCCGGTCGGTACGTCCGTCAGCGATCCGTCGTCCGGGTGCACCACGGCGAGCCGGGTGGTGTCCGTCCCGACCCGGCAAGCGATCCGACCGTCATCCAGCACCGTGTACCAGCGCATCCCCAGCTGCCAGAGGGGGCCGGCGAACTCCTCCTCCCGCGGACACAGCGGACTCACCCGTCCGCCGTCGCCCCCGTCGTCGCTGCCCAGGTCGACCCGGACCAGGTTCCACCAACCGGACGCGTCGGTCACCGCGTACAGCGCCTCCGGACCGGCCCATTCCGGCTGCAACACCGACTCCGCCGGGCCACCGAGGACGTCGCGCGGCGCGCCGACCGTCCCGTCGGCCGCGACGTCGGCGACCCGCAGCACCGTCCCGTCCCACGGCATCCGCGGGTGGTCCCAGGCGATCCAGGCCAGCCGACGCCCGTCCGGTGACGGCGTCGGAAAGGCGAGGAAGTCGCTGCCGCCGGCGGGCTCGCCGCCGCCGGCGAGCTCGCTGCCGCCGACGAGATCCCGGACGCCGAGGCTGCCGTCCAGCGGCACCGCGACGAGGTGGCGCCGGACCGCGCCGCCGACGTGCGCCTCCCGGACGCACAGCACCCCCGAGCCGTCCGCGGACAGCACCGGGTCGGCGTACCGCAGGCCGGCCGGCACCGGCGGCTCGGGGGTCAGCGGGACGGGTGCTGCCGCGCCCGGGTCCAGCCGATACAGCCGCTGGTCGGTGCGCTCGGCGAACACCAGGGCCGTCCCGGCCGGGGTCGAGACCGGCAGGAAGCTGCGTCCGCCGTACTCGTGGACCCGGTTCGATGCGCTCCACGGCGCGGGCAGCACCTCGACCGCCGCCGGCCGACCGGGGGTGCCGGCACCGCTCGCCGCCTGTCGGAGGACTGTCGTGCGGCCGCCCTCGGCCGGCCGGACCTGGGACCACCACAGCTCGCCGCCGACCAGGGTGGGCCACGCCGGTGCGGGGCCGGCCTGGGCGACCATCGCGGCGGAGATGGGGGACGGCCAGGCGCCGAACGGGGACGGGTGTGCTGCTGCGGAGGTCACCCCCCGAGTTCTACCGGACGTCGACGTCGGGGAAGGGCGGGTCCAGGCGGTAACCGAATCCGCGCAACGTCACCAGGATCGGGGCGTCCGGCCCCGTCACGCCCGCCTCGACCAGGTGCTGACGCAATGACGCAACGGTCACGTCGAGGGTCTTCGTCGAGCCGAACCAGTTCTCGTCCCACACGCCCGCCATCAGGTCGGCGCGGCTCACGGCCTCCCCCACCCGGGCGGCGAGCAGGGCGAGCACCTCGTGCTCCTTGGGCCGCAGCCGGATCTCGGTGCCGGCGAACGTGACCCGGCGAGCGGTCGGGTCCACCGCCAGCGAGCCGGTGGGCCGGTGCGGTGCAACGTTCGCCGCCGGTCGGCGCCGCAGGTGCGCGCGGACCCGGGCGAGCACCTCGTTGAGCCGGAACGGCTTGGTCAGGTAGTCGTCCGCGCCGGCATCCAGGCCCGCGATGACGTCCAGCTCCGCCGTCCGGGCGGTCAACACGACGATCACCGCATCCGGGTGCGCCAGGCGAAGGTCACGGGCGAGGTCGACGCCGTCGGCGTCGGGCAGCCCGAGGTCGAGCAGGACCAGAGCCGGAAGCTCCGTCGCGGCCGCCGCGAGCGCCTCGGCGGCCGTCGATGCCCACCGTGCGGCGTAGCCGTGGGCCTGCAGGGCGCTGCGCAGGTGGGACCCGAGGACCGTGTCGTCCTCCACGACCAGCACGACCGGCGCGTCCTGGGCCGCCGACGGCGTGCTCACAGCTCGCGCAGCTCCTCGACCGGCGGCCGCCCGGATGTGCGCGACGCCAGCACCGCCGCGCCGGCGAGCACGAGGGCGACCGCGGCCGCCGTGGCACCGAGATAGCCGGCGGGGACCGCGAGGCTGTCCGGTGGGGGGTCGAAGACGCCGGTGAGCACCTTGACGATCATTGCCGACAGTGCCCAGGAGAGCAGCGCTCCGGTGCCCAGCCCGCCGATCCCGACGACCAGCGCCTCGACCAGCAGTGATCCGCGTAGCTGACGGCGGGTGGCGCCGAGCACGCGGGCGATGGCCTGGCTGCGGCGCCGTTCGGCGAGCTCGAGTGCGAGCACCAGCCCACCGGCTGCCGCGGCCAGCAGGACCGCGAACGCCAGTTCGATCCGGGTCAGCGACCGCAGGTCGACCGCCGTCAGGCTGGACCCGATGGTGCCCCGCACCTGGGTCAGGTCGGTCACGGCGGCGGTGGTCCCCAGGCGGGCCTGCAGGGCGGCGGCCACCGTCGGCTGGTTCCTGCCCCCGGTGTCCACCAGGAAGGCCCCCACCGCGTCCGAGCCGCTCATCCGGGTGACGTAGGCCGCGTTGGTCACGAAGAAGCTGTCCCGCGGCGCGGTCGGGAACTCGTTGACGACGCCCACGTAGCGGAACGGGACGGCCCGTCGGCTGCCGGTGGGGCCGTCCTGCAGGCGCAGGTTGACCGTGTCACCGAGGTGCAGCTGGTAGTCCTTGACCGTCTCGGCGCTCACCAGCACCCCGTCCGGGGTCCGGGCGAGGGTGGCCAGCACCTCGCGGGCGGTGGCGCCCTGGAAGTAGGTGTTCTGCAGGGTCGTCGCCGAGCCGATGGTGTCCGGTCGGATGCCGTAGAGGTCCTGCAGGTCGTTGCCCACGTAGGCGAGACGGTGCTGCAGGGGCTCCACGCGCCGGACGCCTGGTGTGCCGGTCAGCCCGGCCGCCGCCGCCGGATGGACCACCGTGCCGGGGGAGACGGTGACCGCGACGTCGGCGCCGTTCGTCAGCTGGGCGTCGGCCCCGGCCTGCTGTTGGTAGGTCGCGTTGAACACCGCGGTCGAGGCGGCGAAGGACACGGCCGCGGCGAGCAGGACGATCGAGCGGACCAGTGGCCGGCGGTTGCGGGACAGCCCCGCGCCGGTACTCACGGCCAACCGACCGCTCAGCGGCCGGCTCGCGGCGGTGAGGGCTGCCCGTCCGCGGCGCAGGACGAGGATGCCGACCCGCCAGATCAGCAGCAGGCCGCCGAGCCAGAGGAACGTCGGCGCCAGGAACCCCCAGTAGTCCACGGAGATGGCGGGCACGCCCTCGGGCGCGAGGACCAGGGAGTAGCCGTTGCTCGCCGTGGCCCGGAACACCAGCAGTGCGGCCGTGAGCAGTGCGAAGTCCAGTCCCCACCGCATCCACCGGGGGCTGCGGTCGGGTCGGATGTGGGCGCGCAGGTCCAGCACGGTCCGCACCCGCAGGTCCCGGGCCGCGGGGAGTGCGACGGTGAGCCCGGACACGAGCAGGCCGGCTGCCGCCGCCAGCGCGGCCCAGCCCAGCGGAACCGACTGCCCGCTGCCCGCGGCGCCGCTGATGCCACCGCCGCCCGCGGCCTGTCGCGCCCACAGCTGGGCCGCGAGCAGCCCCACCGCCGTCCCGGCGATGCCGACGACCGCCGACTCGACCACCGTCAGCCCGATCACCTGCCGGGCGGACAGGCCACGGGTGCGCAGCAGGCCCTGCTCGCGGCGACGGCGCCCGGTGCCGGCACCGGCGACGGCGGCCGTCACCAGGGCGGCGACCACGGCGCCGGGGACGCCGAGGAACAGGAACAGCAACTGGGCGTACGCGGCGTCCTGCCGGGCCGCGGCGAGCGCCGAGCCCAGGTTGTCCCCGATGGTGACGGCGCCGTTCAGGCGGGCCTCCAGGTTCTTGGCGGCGCCGATGACCTCGGTGTAGGCCGCTGCCGGCGCGGTGGGCAGGAGCTGCCCGCGGCGGACGTGCACCTGTGTCGTGACGGCGGCCGCGGTCCGGACGGCCGGTGACCCCCACAGCCGGTCGAAGCTCGCCTGGTCCAGTAGCACGACGTTGTCCGGTGGGGCGGTCGGCTGCGCGGTCGAGCCGACCCGCTGGAACAGGGAGTCGGCCTGCGGCAGGTCGACGACACCGGCGACGCGCAGAGTGACCGGACCGGCCCCGGGGCGTGCGACGGTGATGGCCGTGCCGGTCGTGGCGTGCAAGTTCGCCGCGGTCTGCTGGGCCAATAGCACACCGGACGAGGCGCCGGCGAGCTGGCGGATCTCACCGGGGAACGTGCTCGCGTAGCCCGCCGGGAGCCCGAGCACCACGCCGGCGCCGGTGGTCTGGGTGGCTCCGGCGGCCGTCGCGGTCAGACCTGTCGTCTGGGCGAGACGGACGGGGAGCGCGGCCTGCGCGCCGGTGGCGCGCACGGCGTCCAGCACCCGTGCCTGGGACGCCCCCGGTGACAGCTGCACCTGCCAGTCGACGGCGACCGAACGGGTGGCCCGCGCCGTCATCGTCGACCGCGACGCGGTCAGGAAGGTTCCGAGCGCCGCGATGAGCGCGACAGCCACCGCGACGCCCGCGGCGATCCCGGCCAGTCGCGGCGCGCGGTGGCGCAGCAGCCCGGCCAGCCACAGGCGGCTCATCCGACGCGCTCGGCGAGCAGTCGCCCGGCGGGATCGGCGGCGCCGGGCGGGCCGACGGCCTCCGCGTGGTCCCGCAGCTGGCCGCCGCTCATCCGCCACACCTGGCCGAACCGTTGCGCGACCCGCGGGTCGTGGGTGCTGACGACCACCGCCGCGCCGGCGCGGGCGACAGCCTCGAGCAGGACCTCGACGACGTGGCTGCCGGTCGCGCCGTCCAGCTGGCCGGTCGGCTCGTCGGCGAGGACCAGGCGGGGCCGGGTGGCGAGCACCCGGGCGATCGCGACCCGCTGGGCCTGGCCACCGGACAGCGTGTCCGGCAGGGCGTCGGCCAGGCCGCCCAGCGCCAGGTCGTCCAGGCTCTCCCGGGCCCGGTCGCGCGCGGCGGCGGCCGGGACACCGTCCAGCACCAGCGGCAGCGCGACGTTCTCCGTGACGTCCAGATGCGGCAGCAGGGAGGGCCCCTGGAACACGACGCCCACCTCCCGCGGGCGGCCCCACGGGCTGTGACCCGTCGACGGCCAGGTCACGGTGCCGACCGTCGGGTACTCCAGGCCGGCCAGCAGGTGCAGCAGCGTCGACTTGCCGCAGCCCGACGGTCCGACGAGTGCCGTCGACTGGCCAGGGAGCACGGCGCAGGTGGCCCCGGTGACCGCAACGACAGCGCCGGGACCGGTCCCGTAGGTCCGGGCCACCCCGGCGCAGCGCACCAGTGCGGTGTCGGGTGCCGGGTTGTCTACTGCGGCGTCTGCCGGGTTGTCCAGTGGTGGGTCTGGAGCGTTCATGCGGCAAGCACTCCGTCCTGCAGGGTGAGGACCCGGTCCGCGATCGCGACGACCTGCGGGCTGTGGGTCACGACGAGGACGGCGCCCCCGCTCTCGGCCCGACCGACGAGCAGGTCCAGGACCAGGCGTTCGGTGTCGCCGTCGAGCTCGCCGGTCGGTTCGTCGGCGATCAGCACCGGCGGGTCGTTCGCGAGGGCGACCGCCAGCCCGGCGCGGGCCGCCTCCCCGCCGCTGAGCTCGCGCGGCAGGGCCTCGGCCCGGGCGGTCAGGCCGACCCGCGCGAGCAGCTCGGCGGTGCGGCGGCGTGCGGAGCGGCGCTCTCCCCGGTTGATCACCAGGGCGACGTTGTCGCGCACGGACAGGTGGTCGATCAGGTTCCCCGACTGCAGCAGCACACCCACCGTCCTGGACCTGATCCGGGCGCGCTCGGCCTCGGGCCGGTGGCTGAGCACGGTGCCGGCAACGGTGACCGAGCCACCGGCGGGTTCGTCCAGTCCGGCCAGGCAGCCCAGCAGGGTGGACTTGCCGGACCCTGACGGCCCGACCACCGCGACGGTCTCCCCGGGCCACACGTCGAAACCCACGCCACGCAGGGCCAGCGTCTCGTCGCCGCCGGCCCGGTAGAACCGGTAGAGGTCGCGGACCCGCAGAGCCGGGAATGCCGGAGCGGGTGTCATGCGAAGTTCACGGAGTCGGAGACGATGCGCCAGGGATCGACGTTGTCGGCGTTGGACGGCCCGACCAGGGTGAGCACGACCTCGGTGCCGGCCCGCCAGTAGGTGTACTGCTCGAAGGCGTCCCGCACCACCTTCGACGTGACGGGGTCCGGCGCCGAGTCGCCGGCGTAGGTGAACAGGATCACCGGCTGCCCGGCGCGCTGCACGGTGGACACATTGCCGGCGGCGTACTTCGAGACGGCGGAGCCCAGCTGCGCGGCCGCACGTGACTGCACCGCGGCCGTGGTCGGCGCCGACGCCGCGGGGGCGGCCGACACGGTGATCCGGTTCAGCTTGTCGGCGAACGTGGTCGCGCCGCCGGCGGTCGACCGCGACCAGCCCTCCGGGACCTTCACGGTGGCCGTGGACCCGGGCACCTGGAACGACACGTAGGCCTGGTTGTCGGGGATGTCACCCGGTGGGTTGACTTCCGTTGCCAGCGGGGACGCGGCGGGCCCTGCCGCCGACGCCCCCGGTGCCGCGCCCGTCTGCCCCGCCGGCGTCGCGCTGCCCGCCGACGTCGGGTTGCTCGTCGAGCAGGCCCCGGCGAGTACGACGACCCCGACGGCCAACCCGAGAACACCTGTCTGAGACCTGGACATCCCTCCCCGTTTCCCGGCGGAGACCGCCGTCGACTCCGTGCCTCGCCAGGGAGATCACGTGTCCTGAACGCTAGGAGTGGGCACGGAACAGCTGGCCCCGAGGAAGGCAAAACCTCAGCAACACCGGGGAGTGCGCGTCGGGTGGGCGAGACTTCGCCGATGCGGCGGAGGATCACCACCCTGTCGATGACGGCCGTGGTCACTGCCGTCCTGGTGTTCGCTATCCCCCTCGCGGTGGCAGCCCGCCTGCTGCTCGTCTCCACGGAGTTCGGTGAGCTGCAGCGGGCGGCCGCTGACGACGGCGGCACGTGTCGACGCCACCAGCCTGGGCGGCGGTGACCCGGTGGAAGCGCCCGCGATCGCGGGGATCGCGGTGAGGGTGGTCGTCGCCGGTCAGCCGGCGCCGACGGCCGGCGCGGGTCGCCCGGACCCGCTGGTGCAGCGTGCGCTGGTGGGGGACCCCGGCCAGGGCCGGCAAGGGGGACAGCTCGTCGCGACGGTGCCTCTCGTCCAGGGCGAGCAGGTCCGGGGCGTCGTGCGGGCGAGTTCGTCCGCGAACGCCGTGTGGGCCCGGACGGCGGCGGTCTGGGCGGCGATCGCCGGGGTGGCCGTGCTGGCGGCCCTGCTCGCCCGGGCGGCCACCCGTCGGCAGGTGCGGTTGCTGGTGGCTCCGGTGGAGCAGCTCGCCGTCGACGCCCGGTCCCTGGGCTCGCCGGGTCCGGGGCTCGCGGGACGCCGGAGTGGACTGCCGGAGATCGACGCCGTCGCCGAGGCGCTGCAGGAGACCGGGCGCCGGCTGCAGGACCTGCTCGGCAGGGAACGTGCATTCGCCGCGCACGCGTCCCATCAGCTGCGTACCCCGCTGACCGGTCTGGAGCTGGTCCTCGAGGAGGCGCTGAGCGACCGCTCGACCGACCCGTGGTCGGCGATGGACGAGGCGCTGGCGGTCGCGCGGCGACTGGAGACGACCGTCGAGGACGTGCTGCGGTTCACCCGCCCCGACACCCGGACCGGGACCTCCGGAGCAGTGCTCACCACCAGGGGGATCACTACCAGGGGGATCACCGCCGGACGGATCGCCGACGGCGTGGGCGAGCGGTGGCGCGGCGAGCTCGCCCGGTCCGGCCGGCCGTTCAGTGCGTCGACGGACCGTCCGGACACTTCGACGACCGCGTCACCTGCCTCCGTACGCCAACTGCTCGACGTGCTGGTCGACAACGCCCTCCGCCACGGTCGCGGCGGCGTGGAGGTGGTTGTCCGCGACCTGTCCGGTCACCTCGCCGTCGACGTGGCCGACGACGGGGCGGTGGACGGCAGTCGGATCCGGGCGATCCTTGCGGGCGGCGCCGCGGAGCCGCACGGGCTCGGGCTCGGGCTGGCCCGGCAGATGGTGGAGGCGGAGGGCGGCCGGCTGCTGCTCAGCTCCGAGCGGCCGACGACGTTCACCGCACTGCTGCCCGGCGTCCCCACCGTCCGCACCCCTCCGGCCGCGCACCGGTGACGCGCGGCCCGCCGGTCACGGCGGGCTGGTGCCCCGGGTGTGTTCCTGCGCCAGCAGGGCGTCGAGGTCGCGCAGCCGGGACAGGCCGGCGACCGCGCGACCCATCCGGTGGTTGCCCACCAGCCGGTCGGCGTGGTCGTGCATGAATCGCCAGTAGCCCGCGGTGAACGGGCACGCCTGCTCGCCCACCCTGACCTTCGGGTCGTACCGGCATCCGGAGCAGTAGTCACTCATCCGGTCGATGTACGCCCCGCCCGCGGCGTAGGGCTTGGTCGCCAGCACCCCGCCGTCGGCGTGCTGGGACATCCCGATGACGTTGGGCACCATCACCCAGTCGTAGCCGTCGACGAAGCACCGCTGGTACCAGGCGCTGACCGCGAGCGGTTCGATGCCGTGCTGCAGGAACCAGTTGCCCAGCACCATCAGCCGCGGGATGTGGTGCACCCAGCCGTGCCTGCGCAGGTCGCCGAGCACGCCGGACAGACACGCGGCACCGACCGCATCGGCGTCCAGGTCGGCCAGCCACTCAGGGACCGGTGCTCTCGCCGCCAGGGCGTTGCCGTGCCGGTAGTCCTCGCCGAGGTGCCAGTAGAGGTTCCACACGTAGTCGCGCCAGCCGATGAGCTGACGGCAGAAGCCCTCGACGCTGGGCAGCGGTGCTCTCCCGTGGCGGAACGCGAGCTCGGCCTGCTCGACGGCCTCCAACGGGTGCAGCAGCCCGAGGTTCAGCGGCGCGGACAGCATCGAGTGCGCCATCCACGGGTCACCGGTGAGCATCGCGTCCTCGTACGGGCCGAAGTCGGCCAGCCGGTGGTCCAGGAAATCGCCCAGCACGGCCAGCACCTCGGCCCGGGTCGCGGCGAACCGGCGCGGGCCGTCGTCGCCGGCGAAGGACACGTCGCCGGCGGCCGCCCAGCTGTCCAGGTCGGCGCGCACCTCGTCGTCGATCTCGTCCTCGACCGGCCGGTACGGCGACGGCAAGCCGAGGGTCGTGCGTCCGCGCGGGGGCGCCAGCCGGTTGTCCTCGTCGTAGTTCCACCGCCCGCCGGCCGGCTCACCGCCGTCCATCAGCACCCCGAACCGGCGGCGCGCGTCGCGGTAGAAGTCCTCCATCAGCAGCCGGCGCCGACCACGGCCGTCCGCCCAGCGGGTGAAGTCCTCCCGCGCCGTGGCGAAACCGCGGGCCGGCAGCACGGACAGGTCGAGCTCGGTCGTCAGCTGCCGGACGAACCGGTCTGCCACCCATGAGGTCGGCTGACACACCGACAGCGGTCCGTCGACCTGTTGCAGGCCTTCGCGGTAGGTGTCGGTCTGCAGGTAGGTGCACTGCTCTCCGAGCTCGGCCGCCCGGTGTCGCATCGCCGAGAGGATCAGGTGCGCCTTCGCGCGGTGGAACGTGCGGCGCCGGAAGACGGCGCGGGACTCGATGAGGACGACGTGCTGGTCCGGGGAGTCGAGGAAGTGCGGGCCGAGCTGGTCACCGAACAGGCAGCGAGTGGTGGGCGCCCCGGCGATGGTCATCCGTCGAGTCTGGCTGGCAGTCGGCGGCTCGGCCCGGTGGGCGCAGCGCGTCTGCCTGGCAGGGACGCCGATCAGCCGCCGACGAGGTCCAGCGTCAGCGGGTAGCGCCAGGGCTCGCCGTGGCTGGTCTTCACCGCCGCGATGATCGCCATCACCACCGACTGTCCCGCGCCGGGTGGACGCCGTCGGACCCTCGGCGCGCTGGGGAGTGTCTCGTGGACGATCGTTCACCGACTGGACCTTGGACAAGGTGGGCGGTTCTCGCACAGATGCGTAGGACGGTCGGCGGTCAGGGCGGACGCTCACGATCTTGCCCGGTAGCCGATCCTCTGTGGAGCGTGCCGGGACATGCTGGCGCCCCAGGGCCACCGCGCGGGCCGGCGCAGCCGCCGTGACGGTCGTGGTCCTCGGCGCATCCGACGGCTGGCTGCGTGGCAGGTGCACCTCGCGGACAGCATCACCTGGCAGGTCGCCGACAGCCGCAGGGGACTTACAGTTAGCCTGTAACTCGCTGGTCGACGTCGGTTGGCGTGTGTCAGTACAGCCGCCGCGACTGGCCGTCAGCAACGACCCGCTACCGTCCGGGAGGACAGCACGATGACTGCACAGATCACTGGCGCCGGGTTGCCCACCGACGGCTTTCTGCCCCAGGCCGGGCAGCAGCAGGCGCCCGCAGGTGGCGCGCCGCGGCCGGTGGCGTTGATGCTGCTGTACCCAGAGCTGACCTTGCTGGACCTGATCGGCCCGCACACAGCCCTGGCCCCGGCGATGGACGTGCACCTGGTGGCCGAGACCCTGGACGAGGTCGTGTCGGACACGGGAGTCGCGATCCGGCCGACCACCACCCTGGCCGGGGCCCCCCGCGACGTCGATGTGCTGTTCGTGCCCGGCGGGCCCGGCACCGTCGCGATGATGAGCGATGTGGAAGTCCTGGACTTCCTCGCCGACCGGGGCCCGCGGGCCCGCTACGTCACGTCGGTGTGTAGCGGGTCCCTCATCCTTGGTGCAGCCGGACTGCTGGAGGGGTATCGCGCCGGTTGCCACTGGACCGCTCTTGACCTGCTTCCCCTGTTCGGGGCGCAGCCGTCGGAGGACCGCGTTGTCACCGACCGCAACCGGGTCACGGGTGGCGGCGTGACCGCCGGTATCGACTTCGGGCTGACCCTGCTGGCGCAGATGTTCGGAGAGGACACCGCCAAGCTGTCCCAGCTCGCCATGGAGTACGACCCGAAGCCGCCGTTCGACAGCGGGTCCCCGCGAGTCGCCGACCCGGCGCACGTCGCCCTGATCCGCCAGATGACGGCTCCGGTCAACGACGCCGCAGCACAGGCAGCGGGTCGGTTGCACGCACGAGCGCAGGGCTGACCCGGGCGCCTGCCGGAGCTCACGCCCCGGCAGGCGCCGTCCGGCTGCCGACCGGCGGTTCAGCCTGCGGCCCCAGGTCCGGGCGAGGTGCGGAGAGGAACAGTTCGAACAGCAGGGTGGTGAGCTGCTCACGCTGTTGACCGGTCAAGCAGGCCAGGAGCTGGCCGTCCGCTCTGCTGATGGCGTCCCGGCCCTGCACCAGGAGCGATTCGCCGGTGGCGGTCAGGTGCAGCTGGGCGGTCCTGCCGCGACCGCCGGGGGTGCGCTTCTCCACCGCCCGGCGCTGCTCCAGCTGGCTCAGCGTGGCCTGCATGCTCTGTGCGCTCACCCCGACGCGGCGAGCCAGCTCGCTGTAGGACAGACCGGGCCGATGGGCCAGGTGCCCCAGCGCGGACACATGCCGCAGGGTCAACCCAGACCCGCGCAGGTTCTCCTCGACGTCGCTGCGGACCCGCCGGCCCAGTGCCATGAGGAAGAACGCAGGGGAGACCTCCCCGCTGAGTTCCGGGCGCGCGGCAGCAGGCGGCTCGGGAGGGCTTTGGGACACGACCGCCATCCTCTCAGCCCGCCAGTTCCAGCCTGGCTGTGAGTTGGTGGCAGGGGCTACGTGGCCCACTGAGGCGGCGAAAGGACCACGGCGATGGGGTGGTGGGATGGCGTAGCCGAGCTCGGTGGCGGGCTGGTGGCCAGCGCCGGCGGAGCGATCGTCGCCGGGATCCTGAGCCTGGCGATGCTCGGCGGGGTCCTCGACGGCGGACCAAACCTGGCCGGCCAGCCCAGAGAGGGCGGGTCGTTGCGACCCGGGTCCGTGCCGGCCGCCTAGGGGTGTTTGGCCACCGTGAGTAGGACAGCTGCAGCGCTGACCGCCTCGAGGCTGTGCTTGGAGTCTGGGACGATCAGGAGGTCTCCGGGCAGGCCTTCCCATGATGTCTCGGCGGTGCCCAAGCGAACGTGACCGTGCAGGACATGGACCGTCGCTTCCCCGGGGTTCTCGTGCTCGTGCAACACCTGCCCGGTGGCCAGGACAATCAATGTTTGACGCAGCACGTGCTCGTGTCCGCCGTACACCGTGAGCGAGCTGCGCCCGCTGGACGCACTTTCCGCGAGTTGGAGGTGTCGGCGCACCAGTGCCGTGAGCGAGGACTTCTGCATCGGATCGTCTCCGTCGGGTCGAGGTGCGCTGTCACGAGCCGAACGAGTTCATCTGGCTCTAGATGGACTGGCGGTAACCGAAGAACTCGTGGTCCTGGTTATAGCCGCCGTACCCGCCGCCGATATCGGCGTAGTCGGCGACGAACTCGACTCCCTTGATCCACTTGACCTGCTTGAAGCCGAGTTGGGTCTCGTTGCGCAGTCGCAACGGAGCGCCGTGGCCGAACGTCAGCGGCTCACCGTTCATGTCGTACGCCAGCATGGTCAGGTGATAGGTCATCTGCTCGATCGGGTGGGCGTCATAGTAGACACCCTTATCCGGGCCGTCCCCGAGGGAGTAGAAGACCACCCACTTCGCCGCCGGCTGCGGGCGGACCAGGTCCATGATCGTCTGCATCGACACGCCACCCCACTTGGCGACCCCGGACCACCCCTGGATGCAAAAGTGCTGGGTGATCTGTTCGTGGTGGGGCAGTGCGCGGAGCTGGGGCAGGTCGAGATCGACAGGGTGGTCGACCAGACCGCTGACATGCAGCCGATAGTCGCCGAAGTTCCCGTCGAACAGCGCCGTGTACTCCGGGGAGTCCGGGTACTGCCCGTTGTGCCAGAAGTACGGGGAGATGTCTTTCTCCGTGTACTCGCCTGGGGTGGCGTCCAGGTGCTCGAACAGTCGTTCAGCGGGGCCGATGAGGGCGAACCCGACCCGCTGCACCGCCCGGGGATGCCGCAGGGTGAGCGGGGTGGCAGCGACCCAGCCGGCGATGACCACGACCATCGAGACCGTGAAGATCCCGAAGCCGACCCAACTGGTGGTGTCGCGGGCCGCGTAGATGTGGTTGAGGTTGCGGAGCAGGCCGGCGGTGAACACCAGCGTCACGTGGATCAGGATGAACAGCAGGAACCAGACGAGGACGACGAAGTGCAGTGACCGTGCCATCTGGATGCTGAGCACCTTGCTGATCCGTCTGAAGCGGGTCGACAGCGCGGGCGACATCCCGAGGCCGGTGAGGACCGCGAGCGGGGCGGCGATGAAAACGGTGACGAAGTAGGCGAGCAGCTGCAGACCGTTGTAGACCACCCACCCGCTTTCCAGCGGCCAGTTCAGCGACAGGTACTGGATCCCCACGGAGACCGCGTCGGGGAAGACGTCCCAGCTGGTCGGTATCAACCGTCGCCATTGTCCGGTGGCGAACAGCAGGACGTAGAAGACGAGGCCGTTCAGCAACCACAGCGTGTCGACACCCAGGTGCCACCAGCGGGCCAGTCCGATGGAGTGTCGGATCCCTGGCAGCCCGAGCTGGCCGGGAAGGCTGATCGAGTCCTTCTTCGCCGTCCAGAGGGGGTCGGTGGGGACCGGCTTCTGGACACGGAACCAGTCCTTGCCCGGTGTGCTGTGCCGAGTCCAGTACAGCCGCGGATGGTCACTGAGGATCTGTACCCCGGACCTGATGATGAAGATCAGGAGGAACAGGTTGAGGAAGTGCTGCACGTCCACCCAGACGGGGAGACCGGCGTGCCCCCGGGAGGGGATCCCGGCGGTGGTGCCCGGGTAGCGCTCGATGAACCGCTGCACCGACGCGGTGCTTCGCAGCCCCTGCGCGACAGCGACCGCCCCGATGAGGAGCGCGAACCCGATCGGCAACAGCCAGGCGAGGTTGAACCATCTGCTCCGCCCGACGCGAACCCGCGGCGAGATGCCGTGAGCAGCCGGGACCGACCCGGCCCAGGTGGTGGGATCCACCACGTCCTCGCCGACGGTCAGTTGCGACCGAAAGCTGCGTACCGCCTCGGGGGAGACCCTTGACCTCGCTGCGCTGGGCGGCCTCGTCGAACAGTCGTGACCGGCTGATGTGGTCTGGTCACCGATGTCAGCCATGTGCCGCGCCTCCCGACGTTGCCGGTACGGCGACGTCGATGCCGCCGGCAGTGATCCGGACGGGGTACACCGGTACCGGCCGGGTGGCCGGCGGCCCTGTGGGAACCCCGCTGCGCAGATCGAATCGGGAACCGTGCAACCAGCACTCGAGGTACCCGCCAGCGACGTCTCCGTCGGAGAGCGCGACCCGGCCGTGGCTGCACTCATCGAGCAGGGCATGGACGACCCCGTCGCTGCGGGCGAGACAGACCGGCAGGCCATCGAGCTCGACGTGCACCGCCGTGTCGTCGGCGAGATGGTCCAGCGTCCCGACAGCCACCCAGGACGAACCACCGGCCGCGTCCGACGCCGCGCCCGGGCTCGCCGTCTCACCGCTCATGTCGTGCGTTCCTCCTCGGGGATTCGGCCATCGGACGCGCGTCCGTCGCTCCCCCGACCGGCCCTGTGGTCCTGCCCGGCGCTGCCATGGCGCCTGGCGCCTTGGCCGCTAGATTTTGTGGATGAACTTACCCTAAAACCTCGCGACTCAGCGGAACGAGCGGCTCACCATCGGGTCTCGTGCGGGCGCGCGACCGTGTCCACGTGGTGGACTAGACGGGTGCAGGAGTCGAGCGCCTCGTCGACTGCCGTGACCGGGACGGCCGGGTCTCGGCCCGCCCCGACGAGTCGCCATGCGATCCGCTGGTGGTCGGCCGCTGACATCGGGACCCGTGGACCCGCGTGACGCTGCGGGCGCGGATGTGCACGCCGCGCTGTCGTCGCCCACCCGCCGCCGCCTGCTGGCGCTGCTCCGGGCCGACGATGCCGCTCGTGACGCCCACGACCTCGCGCAGGTGGTCGGACTCCACCTGACCACGGTCAGGTTCCATCTGGAGGTACTCCGCCGAGCGGGGCTGCTCGGCCGCTCATCATCTCCGCAGGCCGGTGCCGGTCGGCCACGGACCGTCTACGCCGCCGTCAGCGCGGCACGCGCGGATGTCTCCGATGGGTACCGGCAGCTGGCGGGCCTGCTGGCAGCCCATCTGTCCGACACCGCCGAGTCGCGATCGGTTCGCGCCGAACAAGCGGGGCGTGACTGGGCCGGGCGTCTGCTGCCCGCCGTCGGGGACACCGGTCTCACGGTGGGCGAGGCCGCGGGCCGAGTGAGCGGGCTGTTCGCCGATCTCGGCTTCGAGCCCGAGCTCACCACCATTGGACAGGATCGCCAGATCGCGCTGCGGGCCTGCCCGTTCCGCGCCGTCGCCCGCGAGCACCCGGAGGTCGTGTGCTCGGTCCATCTCGGACTCTTGCGGGGCAGCCTCGCCCAGCTGGGCGCGTCTGCCACGAGCCGGCTGATGCCGTTCGTCGAGCCCGAACTGTGCCTCGCGCACTTGGCTCCTGCCGCGTGAGCGGACCGGCACCCGCAGCCGACTGGGTCCCCGTTCCGATCACCCGCCCCGCCCGTTCCGATCACCCGCCCAGCCACCGACCCAGGGTCGGAACTCAGCGGGCCAGGGTTAGGTGCCCGCCTCGGGTCCCGTTCCAGGCGTTCGCCAGCGCGAACAGGGCTCGAGTCATCCCGTCGTCGGTAACGGCCCGATTACGCTCGCTGTGGGCATTTCGAAGGGTCCACAACGGCCCTGACAGGGTTCGACCCTCGACGTCGAACACCTCCTCGACGTAGACGGGGGGCCATTCTCGGCTGTCCCAGCCCACGTCGACCCGCCCGACCGGCATTCCCGGCGCCTGTTCGGTCGACCGGAGCAGCCATTCCTCGGCCAGCGGCTGGAGCACCCGTTCAGCGGCGATGATGGCCGGCACTGTCTCTGACTCCCGGGCCGCGAACACCCGGCGGGGCACCAGCACGGACAGCGAGCTCTCGGCTGCGGTCACCGCCCCAATGAGGTCCGCCTCCGACATAGCCGCGGGCGCAGTCATTGGTTGTTCCGGCATGTCTCGCTCTCCTCTCGTCCATGTTGCGCACGTGGCTGTCGCTCACTCCCTGGCGCTGCAATACGGCAGCGCGTCCAACCGAGACCCCAGCCGACGCGCCAGGAGTCCAGACCCCTGGCACACCCGCCCGGGCGGTCCTCCGGGCTCGGTGGAGCCATAAACAGGACGCAGTTACTCTAAATGAACGAGCGGCAGAGCCCAAGCACGGGACGCGTCGAAGAGGGCCGGCCCGCGCGGCCCCTGTTCTCGCGGAGTTCTCCCCAGGGTCGGCTGGGCGCGGGTGGATTTCCGCGGTCCCGACCGTGCTGACCCGTGCAAGCCCGACCGTGCTGACCCGTACGAGGAGGAACGCGTGAGCACTGCACTCAACGCCACATCGGACATCCCGGGTCTCGCGCCGCTGACGCCGGTGCTGTCCGACATCTGGGATGCGCCGGAGAGCTGGACCCTGCCCGTGTACGAGCAGCACCGCGGGTATGCGGGGCTGCGATCGGCGTTGGCGAAGACTCCCGACGAGGTCATCGGCCTGGTCAAGGAGTCGGGCCTGCGGGGGCGGGGCGGGGCCGGGTTCCCGACCGGGACCAAGTGGAGTTTCATCCCGCAGGAGGACGGCAAGCCGCATTACCTGGTGGTGAACGCCGACGAGTCCGAGCCCGGGACGTGCAAGGACACGCCGCTGCTGATGGCGAACCCGCACAGCCTGATCGAGGGCATCGTGATCAGTTGCTACGCCTTCCGGGCCAGTCATGCGTTCATCTATGTGCGCGGGGAGATCTTGCAGGTGATCCGCCGGCTGCAGGCAGCGGTCGCCGAGGCCTATGAGGCGGGCTACCTGGGCACCGACGTTCTCGGGTCCGGCTTCGCCCTCGATGTGGTCGTGCACGCGGGCGCCGGTGCCTACATCTGCGGGGAGGAGACGGCGTTGCTGGACTCCCTGGAGGGCCGCCGGGGCCAGCCGCGGCTGCGCCCGCCGTTCCCCGCGGTGGCCGGGCTGTACGCGTGTCCGACGGTGATCAACAATGTCGAGTCGATCGCCAGTGTGCCCGCGATCATCGACCGCGGGCCGGCGTGGTTCGCCTCGTTCGGCACCGAGAAGAGCAAGGGCTTCACGCTGTACTCGCTGTCCGGGCACGTCGCGAACCCCGGGCAGTACGAGGCGCCGCTGGGGATCACGTTGCGGCAGCTGCTGGAGCTGTCCGGCGGGATGCGCGAGGGCAGCGAGCTGAAGTTCTGGACGCCGGGCGGCTCGTCGACCCCGCTGTTCACCGCCGAGCACCTCGACGTCCCCCTGGACTACGAGGGCGTCGCGGCGGCCGGGTCGATGCTCGGTACCAAGGCCCTGCAGGTGTTCGACCAGACGACCTCGGTGGTCCGGGCGGTGCTGCGGTGGACGGAGTTCTACAAGCACGAGTCGTGCGGTAAGTGCACGCCGTGCCGGGAGGGCACCTACTGGCTGGTCCAGATCATGGAGCGGTTGGAGGCGGGCACGGGCAGCCCGGCCGACATCGAGCTGCTGCTGGACTTGTGCGAGAACATCTCCGGCCGCTCGTTCTGCGCCCTCGGTGACGCGGCGGCGACGCCGATCACCAGTGGCATCCAGTACTTCCGCGAGGAGTTCGAGGCCGGCCTGCAGACGCCGGCCTGGGACCTGTTCCCTACCAGCGCTCCGCCGTCGTACCGACGGGCGCCTGGTCCCGTTCGCAACGATGAAACGGACCGGAGGTGCCCCCGGGTGAGACGCTCGACCGGGGACTTCCGATCCTTTGCCGGGACGACCATGCGGGAGCCGCCGACGGCTCGGCCGTCCCCGGACACGGACCAACGTGGCTGCCGCGGCGCGTTCGGCGTCACCTGACGACGGCGGTCGCGCTGACCGATCCGCCGGCCTGGGCCAGGTATCGGGGCGGGCCGTGGCCGGTCCCGCACGACACCATTCTCGACGTCACGTCCACCCCGGCGGGTACGGCTGGCTCGACGAGCTCGCCGCTGCCGCAGCCGACCGGGCCGGCAGCGTCGCCGGACCGACCGTGCTCGGGCACAGCGACTGGTACGCCAGGAATCTCCGCTTTGCCGACGGCGTCGTGGTCGCCGCCTACGACTGGGACAGCGTCATCGCGGACACCGAACGGGAGAGTCCCTGGGCGTGGTGTAGGTCCCGGGGTGCCGGTGTCGGTGCCGGACGTTGAGGGGTCACCGCGGAAGGCTCTGTGAGAACCGCCAAGCACTCACGGAGGAGCTGGACCGCGATGACCCCCGATCAGTGTGCCTTGTTGGACCTGCTCGACACGCTGCGCGCCGCGGATGGAGGGTCGGTGATGCGCCGGCTGCTCGAGCACGGGTTGCAGGCATTGATCGAGGCCGAGGCCTCGGGGGTGATCGGCGCCGCGCCGCATGAGCGCACCGGGGCCCGGACGGCCCAGCGCAACGGCTACCGGCCCCGGACCCTGACCACGGCCGCTGGGGATCTGGGGTTGCGGATCGGCGAAGACACGGACCGGGGAGCTTCTTCCCGTTTCTGTTGGAACCCCGGCGGCGGATCGACCGGGCGCTGCACGCGGTGATCTGCGAGGCCTATGTCCACGGGGTGAGCACCCGCAAGGTCGATGACCTGGTCACGGCGATGGGCGGGCTGGCCGGGGTCAGCAAGAGTGAGGTCAGCCGGATCTGCGCCGGCCTGGACGCCGAGGTCGCCGCGTTCACCACCCGCCCGCTGGTCGCTGAGCTCCCCTACGTGTTCGCTGACGCGACCTACTGCAAGGTCCGGGTCAATGGCCGGGTGGTGTCCCAGGCCGTGGTCGTCGCGACTGGGGTCAGCGGAGACGGCCGCCGGGAGGTCCTGGGCCACGCCGTCGGGGACAGCGAGACCGAGCAGTTCTGGGCCGAGTTCCTGCGTGGGCTGCGCGACCGCGGCCTCACCGGAGTCCAGCTGGTCATCAGCGACGCCCATCGAGGACTGACCGCGGCGATCACCCAGGTCGTGCAGGGAGCCGCGTGGCAACGCTGCCGGGTCCATTTCATGCGCAACGTCTTGGCGAAGGTCGGCAAGGGCGACGCGGAGATGGTCGCCGCCGCCGTCCGGACTGTGTTCGCCCAGCCCACCGCGACCGCGGTCCGCGACCAGCTCGACCAGGTCGCCGCCACGCTCACCGACCGGTTCCCCGTCCTCGCCGGGACGCTCCACGCCGCGAAGACCGACGTGACCGCCTTCGCGGACTTCCCCGAGGCCCATTGGCGCAAAATCTGGTCGACGAACCCCCCGGGAACGGCTGAACAAGGAGATCAAACGGCGCACCGACGTCGTTGGGATCTTTCCCAATCCAGCTGCCCTGCACCGGTTGTCCGGGGCGGTGCTGCTCGAAGCCCATGACGAATGGCAGGCCACCAACCGCCGCTACCTGTCCGAGACCAGCATGGCCGGACTCACCGCCCCGGACACGACCCCGACCAACCCAGCCCAACCAGCACTGGACGCCCCCACACCCACCACGCCACAGTGACAACCCACAGAGCCACCGCGAGCACCGCTCCACCTACACCACCCCAGGGGACGCAATCCAGGTGAAGTCGGACACGGTCCGGACCACGACGAAGGCAGCAACAGCGAAGACGAACCAGGCGAACCAGCGACGGAGCCGGTCCGCCGGCACACGTGGGGCCAAGTGCGCGGCGACCAGTGAGCCGCTGATCGCTGCAAGGGTGAAGATTCCCGCGATGCGGTAGTCGAGTTCGGTGTCGCCCGCGTGGGCGAGGAAGCCGGCGGCGGAGTTGAGGACGACGATCACCAGTGAGGTGGGCACCGCCACAGTCATCGGGAGGCCCAGGAGCATCACGAGAGCGGGGATGATCACGAATCCGCCGCCGACGCCGAACAGGCCGGTGAGGAAGCCCACGACCAGACCGGCGGCCACCGTACGGGGCACGCACCGGCGCCAGACCACGCCACCGCCGGGCGGCGCGCAGGGCCCGTTGACTTCGCCCTGGCGCCGGAGCATCCGAACGCCGGCGCCGACCATCACGGCGGCGAAGCCGAACAGCACCAGTCGGGGGTCGAGCAGCCGGTTGACCGCTGCGCCGGCAAACGCCGAGGCCGCTCCGGAACCTCCGAACAGGGCAGCGATGCGCCAGCGCACCTGTCGTAGGCGGAGCAGGACTGCCGTGGCAGAAGAGATCCCGACCACCGCCAGCGACGTGAGAACCGCGGACGCCAGGGGCAGCCCCGCGCCGTAGACCAGGGCGGGGACGGCCAGGATCGAGCCGCCCCCGCCGAGGAGTCCCAACAGCAGCCCGATGAGCAAGCCCAGGACTGCTGCGGCGGTCACGAGCGCTGCTGCGGCAGCTGCTCGAGAGCCTGCTCGATGCTCGGCGCGGCGGGACCGCGGTTGTAGGGCAGCAGACTCAGGGCGCGGCTCATGGTGCAGGTGTTGCTCAGCGCCGCGACGGTCAGACCCGCGCCGATGCCCCCGGCAAGAAAGCGCGCCGCAGGCACGCGCAAGCTGGCCACGATGCTGGCCAGGACGATGGAACCGGCGGTCAAGCGGACCTGTCGGTCCATCGTCCAGCGGGCCCGGCCGCGCGCGACCTGCCCGCCGGCGCTGACGTAGCCGGGAACGCCGCCGTTGAGGACGTGCAGGTTCTCGGCGCCGGCGCCGGTGAGGCGTTGCTGGGCCTGGGTGGCCCGGGCCTCGGACTGGCAGACCAGGACGGTCCTCCGGTCCAGGCGGGCGGCGAACTGGGTGGCGTGCTCGCTGAGCAGGCTCAACGGGACGTTATGAGAGCCGACGACATGAGCTGTCTCGTACTCGGCCGGGGTGCGGACGTCGATCACGGTGACGGCGTCGGGGTCACGCACCCAGTCCAGGACCGTGGTGGCATCAACGGTCTCGGGGGCGGCGGCCTTGGCGGCAGTGGGGTTCATGTCGTCCTTCGTAGGCGTAGGCGTAGGCGTAGGCGTAGGCGTAGGCGTAGGCGTAGGGCGGGGCGGAAGCGCGCGGGGCCTCGTCTGCTCGCTCCCGGGTGGGACAGCGGTGCGCAGCACCGGTGGACGGAGTGGGCCGCGCCGGGCACAGCCCGGCTCAGCCTTGGGCCGCGACCTCGCTCTCCAGACCCGCCTCGGCAGCGTTGCCATAGGAGTCGTTGACCAGGACGACGTTGCGGCCGGCACCGTCCAGGACCGAGGCGGCGACGGAGGCGCGATAACCGGAGCCGCAGTAGATCCAGACCTCACCGGTGGGTACCTCGTCCAGCCGGTCGGTCAGCTGGTGCAGGGGGATGTGCAGGGAACCGCGCACGCCGCCCGCGGCCCGCTCGTCGTTGCGGCGGGTGTCGAGGACCTGCACCGGGTGGTCCACCGGCGCTGCGGCCGTGGTCTCGGCCAGGCCGGCGAAGTCGCTGGTGCGGTAGGAGCACAGCGGGCGGCCGCCGGCGAGGGTCTGGACGTCCCCGACCGCCATGCCGGCGAGGGCGTCGATGCCGATGCGCACGAGCTCGCGGCGCGCTCGGGCGACCTGCTCCTCGGTCTGCCCGATCAGGGTCAGCGGGGTGCCGTAGTGGTAGAGCCAACCGAGGTAGGTGACGAAGTTCCCAGACAGCTCGAAGCCGAGTGACCCAGCCAGGTGTCCGGCGGCGAAGGCTGTCCGCTCGCGCAGGTCCACCACCCATTCCCCGTCCTCGATGCGGCGGCGCAGCTCGTCGGCGTCGACCGGGGCGGGCAGGGACAGGTCCACCGGCGCCGGGCCGCGGCGGTTCAACGGCGCCATGTGCGCGTAGTAGGCGGGGAAGGCGCCCAGATCGGCCAGGAGGGTGTCGACGTAGTCCTGCTCGGCCTGGGTCAGGGCGGGGTTGACCCGGACCTGCTCGCCGATGGTCGATGCGGTGCCCGACGTCGGGGTCGCCGAGCAGAAGCTGCCGAACCCGTGGGTGGGGAACACCTCGGTCTCCGCCGGTAGCTCGGTGGCCAAGCGGCGCACCGAGCGGTACTGGGCGTGGGTCAGGGCGTCGGTGTCGGCAGGACCCATCAGGTCGGTGCGCCCGGTGGAGCCGTAGAGCATCGACCCACCGGTGAACACGGCGCGTACGACTCCTCCATGGCCCGCCGACGCGTCCTCGAGGACGTAGCTGACGTGGTGATGGGTGTGCCCGGGGGTGTGCAGGACGCGAACGCTCATCCCGCCGGCGGTGAAGACGTCACCGTCGCCCGCGGGGACGTGGTCGTACTCCACGCCGCTGGCCGCGGGCACCACGTACGAGGCGCCGGTACGGGTCGCGAGCTCCAGTCCGCCGGTCACGTAGTCGTTGTGCACATGCGTTTCGACCACGAGGGTCACCCCGACGCCGAGCCGTTCGGTCAGGTCCAGCACGCGGTCGATGTCGCGCTGAGGGTCGATCACCACGGCGGTGCGACCGTCGTGCGCCAGGTAGCTGCGGTCTCCCAGACTGGACGTCTCGATGGTGACGATCTCGATGCTCACTGGTGCTCGCTTCCCTACCCCGTAGGGTACCTGTCGGCAAAAAATGAGAGGACGGGCGCCGGTCAGGCGACTCGGCCGGGGTGACCGTCGGGGGTGGTGAAAGGCAGGCCGTCCTGAGCCCAGCGGGTCATGCCGCCCTCGATGTTCTCCACGTGCAGGCCAGCAGCGGCCAGAACGCCGACGGCCTTGCTGCTGCGGCCGCCGCTGCGGCAGATCGCGGCGATGGGGCGGGCGGGGTCGAGTTCGCCCAGGCGGTCGGGCAGCTGGCCCAGTGGGATGTGGACGGCGCCTTCGATGCGGCCGGCGATCCATTCATCGTCCTCGCGGACGTCGACGATCTGCAGATCCTGGCGGCGGACGTAGGCGGTGTTCGGGTCCATGGGTGGTCCTCTTCGTCGCTGTGCGGAGTGGAACGATGCTGGGGGCTCAGGCGAGGGAGAGAAAGAGGCGCTCGAGCTGGGCCTCGTCGACGCGGCGGTCCTGACCCTCGGCCTCGGCGGTCAGGCACTGGCGCATGCCGGTGGCGATGATCTTGAAGCCGGCCTTGTCGAGCGCCCGGGAGACTGCGGCGAGCTGGGTGACGACCTCGGCGCAATCGCGGCCTTCCTCGATCATCTTGATGATCCCGGCGACCTGGCCCTGCGCGCGCTTGAGCCGCGCCACCACGTCGCCGAGCGCCGTCATGTCGACCTCCACGATCCCTCCTCACTCGCGTGGTACCCCAGGGGGTACCAGCAGACTAGCCCACGCCGTTTCTGTCCGGCGCGCCCGCTCGACCCCCGCCCCATGTGCGGCAGCTCACCCCATAGGCAGGCTCGAGGCGACCGGCCAGCGCGAAGTGCGCCTGGGCCTCTTCGGCGCGGTCCAGCTCCACGAGGGTCTGGGCGAGCAAGTGGCGCACGTCGGCGTCCAGTGGGCTCGCCTCGACCAGGCGGCGCAGTACCGGCTCCGCCTCGCCGAACAACGACGAGCCGTACAGCGCCAGCGCCAGCAGCCGTTCGATGCCGCGCTCACCCGGCAGCTGTCCAGCTGCCTGCCGCAGCAGCGGCGCCGCCGCGACGGCGTCCCGCTGAGTCAGCAGCTTCTCCGCCTCGCGATAGAAGTCGTACGCAGTGCATGCCTCGGTCTCCTTCAGTTCCCTCACCTCCAGCTCTGCGTTGATCCTCCACGCAATACCCCTCCGGGTATGTAATCGGCAGACGCCTTCGCTTGTTCCAGCCGCGTCACGGGCATGCGCCGCTTGGTAGATCTCCCCGTCCAGCGGACCCGCCGAGATCCGCCGAGATCCGCCGCAACCAGCCCCAGCTGACTGTCGTCAGTGGACGATGGCCAACCGGGACCGGCGGGCGTTCAGGCGGTGAGGACCTGTCTCTCAATTGGGATGGCTTACGTTGGACACACGACCCACCGACCTGGTCGCGCTCGCCCCGTGGCGGCGGAGCGGGATCGAAACGATGCTCGGCCGAGGCTGTCCGCTGAGACCCTCGGTGCGTGACTTCCCTGGTGATGATCACCGGCCCGATCGCGGCCGGGAAGAACACCGTTGCGTCAGCGCTCGCGGATGGTGTCAGCGCGTTCGGTCGGACGGCGGTGGTCGCTGACGTCGACGACGTGGCCGCGATGGTCACCGGCCGTGGCGCTGCCTCGTCCGGGCTGTGGTTCGCCGCGCACCGGGCCCACGGGGTGCTCGTGGCCGAGTGGCTACGGTCAGCCGTCAACGTCGTGATCGCGGTAGGCCCGATCTACTCGATGGACGAGCAGGCCGCGTTCCTCGACCCGCTGCCGGCGGGCCAAGTCGTGCACTGGGTGGTCGTCGACGCGCCGGTGGCGGTGACCTTCGCTCGGGCGACCGCCGACCCCACCCGGGGGCTGTCGCGCGACCGCGCCTTCCACACTGAGCGCCACCAGCGGTTCCGCGATCTTCTTCCAGGGATCCCGGCGGACCAAACCTTCAGCTCCGACGGCAGGAGTGCCGACAGCATCGCTGCAGCGATCCTCGCTGCGATCGACGTCGGGTAGGTCCCAGGAGGCCGGGCTGATACCGATCGGTTTCGGTACGGCTTGAGCGGTGATCTCAGAGGTGTACCGAAACGTGCCTGACCAGGCCGACGGGGCGGTTCGCTCTGTCGAATCTCGGACTCCGGGGCGCCGGGATGGTGAGCGTGGTGACATCCAGGCCGGGGCGTCGAATCCTGCCGGGCGCGGGGTCGGCGCACGGCGGCGACGGGGAAGCAGCTGGGCGATGCGGACGGCGTGGCGGTAGGATCGGCTGATTGGTCGCCAGGCGGCGGGACCGCCGCGGCGACGACTTGACCGATCTCGAAGGTCGTCCCAGGTGTCGCCTGATGCTGAAAGTCGGTGCGGATCCGGTACCAGTCCGGGACACTGCTCTCTCGATGAGCCCCTCCTTGGCAGTGCTTGAAGAGCTGGCCGGTCGGCTGGTCAGGGTCCGCGGTGTCCGGGCGGTCGCGTTGGGGGGCAGTCGCGCACGTGGGACCGCCGGACCGGAGTCCGACACCGACCTTGGGCTGTACGTGGATGATGACGCGGACCTCGGCGGACTGCGGAGGCTGGCGTTCGAGGTCGGCGGCCCGACCGCGCAGCTGACCGAGCGCGGCCAGTGGGGTCCGGTCGTCGACGGTGGCGGTTGGCTGCAGATTGATGGCAGTCCCGTTGACTGGCTGTATCGCGACGTGTCCCGGGTCGCCGCGTCAGTCGCGGACGCGCGGGCGGGTCGGGTGACCTGGACTCACCAGACCGGCCATCCCCTGGGTGTGCCGAGCGTCGCTTACGCGGCCGAGGTCGCTCTGGCCGTCCCGTTGGCTGACCCGGACGGGTTGCTGGCGGAGGCCCGCGCGGCCGTGGATCCGTACCCCGCCGCGCTCACCGAGGCCTTCGTGACCGGGCTGGCGGAAGCCGACTTCATGCTCGGCGCGCTGTCGAAGCCGGCGGCGCGGGGGGACGTCGTCTATGTCGCGGGAATTCTGCATCGGGTGCTCGGGGTGTGCGCGCACGCGGTGTGTGCCCGGGCGGGTCGCTGGGTGACCAACGACAAGGGGTTGATTGCCGAGGCGGCAGGCCAGCGCGGGGCACCGCGGGACTTCCGGGACCGGGCAAGGGAGGTCTTGACCGGGCTGGCACCGGGAACGCTCGCGGTCGCTGTCGAACGCGCTGTGGAGCTGGTTGCCGATGTGCGAGCAGCCAACTGAGGGGTGGGCTCGCCAGGTGATCCCGGCAGTGGACGGACACGGCCGTGGCCTCCCGCCCTTCCAGTCGAAGACACCCCAACTGCCTATTGCCCGGTAGGGGAACGGCGGATCCTGGCGGTCAACGTGTGCGGCGTCACTGATCGTCAACGGTGTCGACGTGGTCCCGCTGGTGGAAGCGGAGCTCGACCGCCGGTACCCGGGGCGGGGTCAGCGACGCGCCCCCGACCCGGACGGCCTGCGGGCCGCGTGGGCGGCGATCGAGCGCACCTGGGCGGCCACGCTCGAGCGGATCGCGGCGATGTCGGCGGGCACCGTCGACGTGTCGGTGGGCGGGGAGTGGTCGTTCGCGCAGACGTTGCGACACCTGGTGATGGCCACCGACGTCTGGCTCGGGCGCGCGGTGCTGGGGCTCGCACAGCCTTACCACCCGCTCGGCCAGCCGTACGCCGAGTTCCAGACCGACGGCCACGACATGTCCGTCTTCGCCGCGGGAATCCCGCCGTACGACGAGGTGCTCCAGGCTCGCGCAGATCGGGTCGCGAAGGTGCGCGACTTCCTCGCCACCGTCACCCCGTCCGACCTGTCCGGGTTGCGCCGAAGCCCGTGGGACCCCGACCACGAAAAGACGGTGCTCGGCTGCCTGAACGTCATCCTGGGCGAGGAGTGGGAGCACTACCGCTACGCCGTGCGCGACCTCGACGTGCTCGCGGCGGGCTCGCGCCAGGGGTGACCGCCCAGACATCAGGCTGCACACTCGGGGCGAACCACCTGGCCCAGCTCGCCAGCAGATTCGAGGGCACATCGATGCCCAGCGCGCATTCGCGAAACGCACCGGGGCAGCCGGCCGCGTCCGCGGTGAAGCCGCTCGACTATCGCCTTGTAGGAAGGCCCATGACACAGCGCCGGCTTGCGGGATCGATGACCTCGCTGCTCCGTTGGCTGGTCCGCGGGCGCGGCCACCGGCACGGGTTCGGGTGGTCGTGTACGTGACCCGGGTCGTCGACGGGCTCGTGCAGGTGCTGGTCTTCGACCACCGGGACGTCCCTGAGGCGGGGACCCAGGTGCCCGCGGGTGGGGTGCACGCCGGCGAGCGTGTCGACGCGACCGCCCGACGGGAGGTGCTCGAGGAGACCGGTGTCGACGACGTACGGGTCGTCGGCGTCCTCGGCGTCCAACAACACCCGCACCCCGACACCGGCGACCCGCGCGTCTCGGCCGTCCTGCACGCCGAGACCGAGCACCGACCGGACACCTGGACGCACACGGTCGGCGGAGATCCCCGCGACGGGGACTGGGGCCTTGTGTTCGCGTGCCGGTTCGCGACCGTGGAGCGGGCGGGAGCGGAGCTGGTCGACCATCAGGCTGATCTGTTGCACCTGCTCCTCGGCGCCTGACCGGTCAGACTGCGTCGCCGGCAGCGTCGGGGGCGGGCAGTGCTCTCGGACGCGGTCGACCGTCTATGTCGAGCTCGACGGCTGCCGACGGCAGCTGGTCGTCACCGTCGGGACCGGTGCGCACGAGAGCACCCGCCTCGTCAAAGCACCGGCGGCTCTGCTGGACGCGCTCCAACTGCCGTGACCCACCCGAGCCTGGTGGGGCCGCCGTCGCCGGCACGCGGCCGGCGCCGTGGGCTCAACAACGACGACACTTCAACCGTTACCTGCGGTGGCGCATCGGTCCACCGAAACGGGTGACGGCGTCGAGGACGTCCTGGGCGGTCGCGGTGGTCGGCTGAGGGAGCAGGACCAGCGGGCTGCCGTACCGGGACGTGAGCGCGGCTGGCGTTCCGCGCATCGCTCCCGTGCTGAGCTGGGAGCGGGGGATCGTCGGCAGGGTGACCCCAGCTCGGGGGACGAACGCGACGACCGAGTTGCCGAGGGGCCAGCGGGTGGCTACGACCCGGACGTCGTCGAGGTCCGACCACGCAACGGTGGCAACATCGGGGATCTCGACGCCTGCCGGGCCGAGTCGTAGCAGCGCAGCCGAACCGGGCCCAGACCGGGCGAAGTCGACCAGCCCGATGCCCAGGGCGACCGTGAACACGGCGAGCCCGAGGGCGACTACCCAACCGGTCCCGAAACCGGTGAAGCCGCCGAATGCGCAAAAGACGAAGAACCCGAGGAGCCCCAGCAGGTTGGGCAGTTGGCGCCGACGTGATCGCCGCACCACAAGGTCTTCGGCTCGGCCGGTCAACGCGGTCACAGTCGCAGTGTGACGGCTGCTCGGCAACGGTTGATGAGGCACGGCTCTCGGTACGGCACTGTCTCGAGGCATCCGGCGCCACTCAGCAGTCAGGCCATACGCCGCAGACCGGCCGATCTGTGGATGAGGGTAGCGGTGAGCGGGTCCGGTGGCGAGACTGCGCCTGTGCCGATTCCCGAGCCGCTGACGGGCCCGGAGCGGCGTCGGCAACGCGATCACGAACGCAGCGAGCGCCGTAGAGCCCTCGTCGTGGCCGGTCTGGGGGGCGTTGTGGTCATCGGCCGGCACCTCCTCCAGGGTGGCTGGGCGGGTGTGGGGCATGCGCTGCTCAATGTTCCTTTCATTCTGTTCGCGGTTGTCGCGCCGGTGTTCGGTGTGGCGTTTGTCGGTCGACGGATGCGTGCGCAGGCGGCGCGGACCGACGTTCCTGGGATGGCTGACGCGGACTGGTCTGGTGCTGCGTCGCTTGGACCGGACTCGGGGTACGAGCTGGGCACCCCGTCGGTTCAGTCCGGGGTCGGCGTCCTGACCGTGACGGTGGGCTCGCTGCGGTGGGTCCCCGACGAGCAGGCGGTGCTCGCGGGCCATCAGCCCTGGGAGCTGATCCCCGCGCACGTGCGCGAGATCGAGCTCCCCCCCCAAAGGGGTGCGGGATTCCTCCGAGTCGTTCGGCCGGGCCGGGCGATCCCGATCCACCTCACCCTCTACCCCCGTGATGGTGTGGTGAGTGCGTTGCAGGCGGCCGGCTTCCCCGTCGACACCTGAGACTGCAGCACCAGCCGGCGACACCTGAGACCTTCGCGGACCGACCCGCTCAACGCGCCGACGGGGCGTGTCGGACCAACCGTTAACGACACGATGACCATTGTCGATGTCCACGGTCGACTGCACGCCCGCACCACGGCGTGCAGCCGACCGTGGGCCTCGACAGCCGTGTGCATGATTTCACTCACGATCGCGGCAGAGCCCGTTCCACTTCTAAGGAACTGGGACGGCTGTGCCCCGCCGGTAGGTTGGCAGTCACTCACCACAAGTCGTCCAGGATCCGAAGAGCGGGGCGCCCAGGATGCCAACACCGTCAGGGCAGCACTACCACCACACGTTCGAAGTGGCCGGACTTCCGCCTCTCCTGCTGCCTGTGCCTGTGCCGTAGGCCTCGCGCCAGATTTGCCGCACGCATTCGACCCCGGGTAGAAACCTGTTATGCCCGATCCGGTGATCGCGTCCCCTGCCCCTGCGGCTGACTACGACGGTTTTGCGGCCGCGTACTCGGCCAGGAACAAGAACAGCCTCTTCAATGCCTACTACGAGCGTCCGGAGATGACGCGTCTCGCTGGCGACGTTGCAGGCCTGGAGGTCCTCGACGCCGGGTGCGGGTCAGGCCCGCTGACGGAAAGTTCTGCGAGCCAAGGGTGCGGTCGTGGCCGGCTTCGACCTAAGTCCAGTCATGGTCGAGCTGGCCCGCGAGAGGCTGGGCGAGGACGCGGACGTGAGAGTCGGGGACCTCGGTGCGCCCCTGCCCTATCCCGATAACAAATTCGACCTCGTCGTTGTATCACTGGCCCTGCACTACGTGCAGGACTGGGCCTCGGCACTGGCCGAGTTGCGGCGTGTACTCAAGCCCGGCGGTCGGCTCACCGTCTCGATCATCCACCCCATGATTTACGAGATCGTGTATCCCCAGGCCGACTACTTCGCCCTCACCCAGTACTCCGAGGACTACGACTACGGCGAAGAGACTGTGTGGATGATGTACTGGCACCGGCCCTTGCAGGACGTCATCAACGCGTTCATCGACGCGGGGCTCCGCATCAAGAGGGTCACTGAGCCGCCGCCCGCGGCAGACAGTCCAGCGGAACTGCTGCCCAACGCGGACGGTCGCTCATTCATCTGCTTCCTGTTCTTCGAGCTCGAAGCGCCCTGAACAGGGCAGGCGCTCCGTTCGACCTCGGTGTTGTGGTTCATGGCGAAACTGCTGACCTGGCGGCCGCCTCGATCTCCTCGCGCCGCTGCGTCCAGAAGGCTAGGTCGTGCTGCTTCACGGCCATGTCCTCCGCGTCCGTTCCAACCGCTCCGTCGAGCTCTTCGCGCAGGATGTCGGCGTGGCCAGCGTGCCGACTGGTCTCGGCAAGCAGGTGGACGAGGATGTTGAACAGGGGCACCTCGGCGTCGTGCCACCACGCCACGCGGCCCGTGGCATCGAGAGCGAGGGCGGCCACCGTCGCGTTGCTGTGGTCCCACACGCGTCGGTAGCGGTCCACGATGCCGCCGCGGGACTCGTGCTCGGTCGCCCACATGTCGGCGAGTCCCTCGGCTTCGACGCCCCACCGAGGCAGGGGTTCGGGAAAGGGACGGTGGAAGACCTCGCCGAGGTACCTGGCCTCCCAGGTCGCTAGGTGCTTGACCAGACCCAGCAGGTTGGTCCCAGTGTCGGTCAGCGGGCGACGCACATCGTACTCGGAGAGTCCGTCGAGCTTGGCGAGCACCGCCTCGCGCTCGTGCTTCAGGTAGTTGTAAAGGTTGGCCTTCGCGGTGTCGTCGTTCATGGGACAGCACCCTGCCACCAATGCCTAGCCCAGAACGTTCCACTGCACCCAAGGCCCGTGCAGTCATCCCGGCACCTCGTGCACTGGAGCGCGGTCAGTTGTGCAATCGAACTCGAACATCGACAACCATGGCACAGCGACACGCCGGTAGCTGGCGTGCCAAAAGTCGTGTCGAAATCGCGGTGATCGGACGATGACTTGACTGGGTTTTCGGTACGTCTCGGGGCAGCTGAGCATCGGTGCCGAGGGGACGGGGCAGATCAGTCCCGGCGAGGGGGCGTGTTCGAGTGGGTGCGGGGCCGGGGCACGGTGTGTGCGTGGACGGGTGTGCCTGGACGCCGATCAGAGGGACCTGAGTTCACCCGCCCCAGCCGGTGTTGGGACGGGGTCGCACTGGGGTCCGGTCCGCGAGAGCTGGTCGGCTGTGCCGGTGTCGAGGTGCTCGGCGTAGATCTGCACCTTCCGGTGAATGGTGTGCAGGGCGTCCTGAAGGTCGGCGACCTGCCGGCGGACGTTCGCCTCGTGCCGGCGCAGGATCTCGAACCGTTCGGCTTCGTTGCCGGGCCCCTCCGATGCCAGTCGGGCGTAGTGGCGGATCTCCGGCAAGGGCATTTCTGACGAGCGCAGCTTTACGCACACCCGCAGCCATTCGACGTCCACATTGGAGAACACTCGCCGCCCCGCTGAATTGCGCCGCACGGGTGCGATGAACAGCCCCTCCTGCTCGTAGAACCGCAGGGTGTGCGTGGTCAGCCCGGTCAGGGCCCCGACCTCGCCGATGCTCAACGTGGTTTCCGCGGCGGCCGTCATGCCGGACAGCGTACGCACTTGACTTCGAGTCGACTCGAACTCCTAGCGTCCTGGGGACAACGACGAGAGGAACACCATGGCCCGCACTTGGTTCATCACCGGCACCTCCTCCGGCTTCGGGCGTCTGCTCACTGAGCGGTTGTTGGCCGGCGGCGACCGCGTCGCAGCGACCCTGCGCAGGCCCGGGGCACTGGACGACCTGCGGATCGAGCACGGCGACCGCCTGTGGACCGCGGAGCTCGACGTCACCGACGTCGAGGGGGTCCATCGAGTCGTCGGGGAGGCCTTCGCGGCACTCGGCGTGATCGACGTGGTCGTCAACAACGCCGGGTACGGCGTCTTCGCATCTGTGGAGGAGGTCGCCGACGACCAGATCCGACGAGTGATCGACACCAACCTGCTCGGTTCGATCCACGTCATCCGCGCAGCGCTCCCGCACCTGCGGGCGCAGGGGCGAGGGCGCATCCTGCAGGTCTCCAGCGCAGGTGGCCAGACCACCTACCCGAACTTCAGCTGCTACCACGCCTCGAAGTGGGGGATCGAGGGCTTCTGCGAGACGGTCGCCCGCGAGATCGCCCCGTTCGGCGTCGGCCTGACCATCGTCGAACCCGGCGCGACGCCAACCGGGTTCGGCAGCGCCCTCGATACCGCACCGACCATGGCCGAGTACGAGGACACCCCGGCAGGTGAGGTACGACGCGCGATCACCAGCGGAGCCTTCACGCTCCCGAACGATCCTCAGCGGATCGCAGAGGCGATGATCGCCCTCGTCGACTCAGGAGCGACGCCGCTGCGTCTGCCTCTTGGATCAGACACCTACGAGGACGTCCGCGAAGCGCTCGTCGCCCGCTTGGCCGAGCACGAATCACACCGAGAAGTCGCCCTGTCCGTCGTGAAAGACCTCCCCGTCTGACCGAACCCGGCGATTCGGGCGTGCCTTCCCTCAGTTGACAGGTGAGGCGCGTGGGTGCGCGGCGGTCGCAGGGGTTCGCGAATGCGGTTCGCTCAGTAGAGGTCGGACTTGACGCACGAGTACGACAGCGCGACGGCGACGGCCACCTGCGTGCGGGGATGTTGTCCGGGGTGCTCAATGTGAACGACGAGCGGGTCCGGGCGATCTACTGGGAGCCGCCCCGGTAGCCGAACTCCTGCGGGGACAGCCCCGCGTGATGCCCGATTGAACGACACCTGCCCCGTCGGGGGAGGTCCTGGCAGATCCGCCCGGTAGTTGGTCTCACCGGCGAGCGCCTGGACCGGGGCCACTCCGCTGGCGTCTGGCGACGTTGCTAGCGGGTGGCGAGAGTGCCGTAGCGGGCGAGTAGGTGCCAGACGCGCTTGAGTGCCTGGTCGTCATGGCGGCGCGTGCCGGCTGCGTCGCCGAGCAGGGCCGGGTCCAGGTAGCCGTTGCGGGCCAGGGAAGTGCCCAGCTCGATGGACTCCGGGCCCCGGTAGTCGGGGTGCTCCCGGAGTTCGTCGACGGTGAGTCGGTATCCGGCGTGCCACTCGACCGCACAACCGAGCCCGTGGGCGGCGTCTTCTGTCCTGGTGTCGCGGTAGGAGGGGTGGAGCACGAGCGCTTCGACGTCGCGGTCGAACGACAGGGGGCCGTGGACGTGGGCCTCGATGTAGTCGTCGAGCGGGTCCGGGTCGTCGGCTTCGGCGACCGCGATCAGGGCCATCCGGACGGCGACTCCGAGGTGGGTCGGGTCAAACGTGCTGTCGGGGTAGCAGAACGTCGTTTTGGCCAGGGTGTCACCGGTGAGCCGGAAGTAGGCTGACCCGAAGCGGGGTGACCCGCCGACCCGGCGTCGGCGGTGGTTCAGAGCTCCGTACTTCGGTCGCTGTGATGCGGGCGAGTGGTCGTAGGCGGCCCCGAACAGTCGGCTTTCCCAACACCACCGGTCACCGCCTGGGTGTGCGGTCAGCCCACCGTTGCTGGTCCCGGTCTCGAACTGAGACCGGTAGACCCCGGCCCGGACCATCGCCTCGAGCACCACCGACCCGTCGCGCAGGAGCCGGTCGGGATGGAAGTTCAGCGTGACCCGTAGCGTCGGGTCGACCGGGTCACCGGTTGAGCGTGCCGCCACGTGCGCCAGCGCCCGCCTCCCGGCAGACCCCACCTCGCCGGGCTCGTTCACGTCCGTGATTGTCCGCCGTCCTCGGCATCCGGCCCGGAGAGCGTTGTCGGTGGCCTTCGGCGGCGCCGTGCACTCGTGGCCGAGTGGTCGATGGGACCGCGGCCGGCTGAAGGGAGGTCAGGTCGCCGCTCGCAAGGAGGCGACGGCCAGTGCGGCGACCTCCCCGATCGAACCGTCGACTTCGGCCCGCCGTTCGTACGTGCGGTCAGCTCGGGTGAACACCGCGACCGCCCACGAGCGCCCGTCCGGGTCGGTCACGATCCCGGCTTTGTTGCGCACGACGCCCATCAGAGATCCGCTCTTGGCCGCGACGCGGACGTCGGGCGGAAAGCCGGACGCGACCCGGGCACGGCTGACCTACAGCCGATCGCTGCGATGCCGACGGCCATGGCATTCACCGCAGACGCCGGTGACCCGACGGTCGGCGAGGTCCGGATCGGCACCGGCACCGTCGGATCGGTCCAGGCCCGCGTCTGGGATTACGCGGTCGGCGGCCGCAACGTCCTCGGGTCCTGGTTCGGCTACCGGCGGGCGAACCCGGCCGGCCGCCGGTCCAGCCCACTGGACGACATCAACGCGACCACCTGGCCGGCGGGACCGAAGGACCGTCGCCCCCACCACCGGATTGACCTGCCGTCGTTGGACGCCACCTGAGGGCCCGGAGCCGCGGTCAGGTAGCGGTGACCGCCGCGGCGGGCGCCGACGTCCGCCGGTCGTAGGCCCAGAACGCGGACAGGGGGAGCATCACCACCGCGAGCAGCAGCAGGACGGCGACCCCGCCGCCGGCGGCGGCGAACCGGGTGGAGGTCAGCTCGGCCACCCCGCCGTGCACCAGGTCGCCCAGGCGCGGCCCACCGGCGACGACGACCGTGAACACGCCCTGCAGCCGGCCGCGCATCGCATCGGTCGCGGCCGTCTGCAGGATCGTCGACCGCAGGATCGCGCTCGCGTTGTCCGCCAGGCCGCCGAGGGCGAGGAACGCCACAGCCAGCACCAGCGAGCTGGTCAGGCCGAACCCGACCATCGCCACCCCCCACGCCCCGACGGCCAGGACCACGGCCCGCCCCATCCGGTCCACCCGCCCGATCCAGCCCGACGTGAGCCCGCCGACCACCGCGCCGATCCCGATGCCGGCGTTCAGCAGGCCCAGCGCGGTGCCGCCGTCCGGCGGGCCACCGAAGGTCTGTTGGGCCAGCTGCGGGAACAGCGCCCGCGGCATCCCGGCCACCATCGCGATGATGTCGACGACGAACGAGGCCAGCAGGATCTTCTGCGTGGCGAGGTAGCCGAAGCCGTCGAGGACGTCGCGCAACCCGCCCGTCCCACCGAGCGGCCGGGCCCCGCGGTCCGGCCCGGCGCCGCGTGATGGAGCGGCATCGGGCAGACCGCGCAGCACGAGCAGCGCGAAGCCGAGCCCGACCGCGTCCAGCAGGTAGAGCGCGGTGACGCCGGTCAGCGGCAGCAGGAGCCCCGCCAACAACGGGCCGGCGATCACCCCGACGGCGAACACCGTCGTGTTCAGGGCATTCGCGGATGCGACCAGACCCGGACCGACCAGCCGCGGGATCATCGCGGCGCGCGCCGGCTGATTGACCGCGGCGAAGGCCGTCTGCACCGCGAGCAGGGTCAGCACCGACCAGACCCGGGCGGTTCCGGTGAGCGCCAGGACCCCGAACAGCAGCGAGGTGACGGCGATCCCGGCGGTGGTCACCACGACGAGCAGCCGGCGGTCGACCCGGTCCGCGACTGCCCCGCCCCACAGGCCGAAGACGACGAGTGGCAGCAGGGCGAACAGCCCGGACAGCCCGACGTAGGCCGAGGACCCGGTCAGCCGGTACAGCTGCAGCGGCACCGCGACCACGGTGAACTGGGCGCCGACAGTGGCGATGACGCCCGCCGACCACAACCGACAGAACTCCGGGACCTGCAGGGGTGTGGTGTCGATCGCGAGAGCACCGAGCCCGCGGCGCCTGGTCGTCATCGCCGGCCATCCTGGCACCGGCCCTCGACGACCCGGGCCGCCGGCGACCGAGCACACGCCACCGCTCACGGAATAGAGCGGGATCGACTCAGGTTCCATCAGCCGGCACCGCTGCAGGCGGCGTCTGGGTCAACCTGAGGAGACACCTACATGAACACGATCGTTCTACGGCGCCCGGCCCGCGTGGCCAGGACCGCCGACCTTCTCGCTCCCTTCGTCACACCGTTCGCCGCGCCGGCCCACTCCGCGCGGGGCCTCTCAGCGCCGGCCTTCTCCGCGCCGGTCGGGCCGCTGGCCCACCTCGGCGCCGACGGTGAGGACGGAATCCTGACCATCGAGGTACCCGGGCTGGACCCGGCTGCCGACCTGTCGGTGACGCTGACCGGCCGCACGCTGACCGTGACCGGTGTCCGCCGGTCGGTCACCCGTGCGGGCAACGTCGAGTCCCGGTTCTCCCGCAGCGTGTCGCTGCCCGAGGGCGTCTCGGCCGACGCGGTGAGCGCCGACTACAGCGCCGGGATCCTGCGGGTCCGCATCGCCGGGCTCTACCCGGCGCCGGTGGTCCCCGAGACCGTCCAGGTCTCGATCACCAGTGACGTGGCGCCCGCGTCCGCGGTGGCGGTGGCGGCGACTGACCCGAGCACGAGCGACGGGGCCGCGACCGACGGAGCCGCGAGCGACGGGGCCGCGACCGACCGGAGCTGATCGCCAACCGGCCCCGGCCGGCGGGAACAGCTGCACCAAGGCGCCGCGGCGTCCGGCCCATCCGGGTCGGGCGCCGCGGCGCTGCCGTTCCGTCGGGCAGCGTCGTTCCGTCGGGCAGCGTCCAGCAGCGCTCACCGGGGGCACGCCCATAGGTTGGGCCCGTGCTCGGACTCCCGGATTCGGTGACGGCCTGCCTGTTCGACCTCGACGGTGTCCTGACCCCCACCGCCACGGTGCACAACGCTGCGTGGCAGCAGGTCTTCGACGAGTTCCTGCGCGCCCGCGACGTCGACGGTTTCGTCCCGTTCGACCCGGGCGCGGACTACACCACCTACGTCGACGGCAAACCACGCGCCGACGGTGTCCGCGACTTCCTCGCCTCCCGCGGCATCCACCTGCCCGAGGGTGAGCCCGACGACCCGACGGACCAGCCCGTGGACCAGGTGACGGTGTCCGGCATCGGCAACCGCAAGAACGCCATCGTGCTGCGGAAGATCCACGACGGCGGGGTCCAGGCATACCCCGGTTCGCGCCGGTACCTGCAGGCCGCCCGGGACGCGGGCCTGCGCCGGGCGGTGGTGTCCGCCAGCGCGAACTGCCGTGACGTCGTGGAGTCGGCGGGCATCGCGGACCTGTTGGAGGTTCGCGTCGACGGGATCACCACGGCGCAGCGCCACCTGAGGGGCAAGCCAGCACCGGACACCTTCCTAGAAGGCGGCCGGGAGCTGGGTGTCGAGCCGTCCGCCGCAGCGGTCTTCGAGGACGCGCTCGCCGGGGTGGCGGCCGGCCGCGCCGGCGGGTTCGGGTGGGTGGTCGGCGTGGACCGGCTCGGCGGCAAGCACGGGCAGGCCCTGCTCGACTCCGGTGCCGACACGGTGGTGACGGACCTGGACCAGTTGCTCGACGGCGCACCGGCCACCCGGGGGGTCCGGTCGTGCTGAACGCCGACGTGCTGCCCGTCGAGCCGTGGGCCGTCCGGGAGACCGAGCTGCAGACAGCCGCGTTCGCGACGACGGAGTCGCTGTTCGCCCTGTCCAACGGGCACATCGGACTGCGTGGCAATCTCGACGAGGGTGAGCCGTTCGGGCTGCCCGGTACCTACCTCAACGGGTTCTACGAGTCCCGGCCGCTGCCGTACGCCGAGGCCGGATACGGCTTCCCGGAGTCCGGGCAGACGGTCGTCAACGTCACCAACGGCAAGCTGATCCGCCTGCTCGTCGACGACGAGCCGTTCGACCTGCGCTACGGCGAGCTCAAGCATCACGAGCGGGTGCTCGACCTGCGCGCCGGGACGCTGGAACGCAACGTCGAGTGGGAGTCGCCGGCCCGCCGCACCGTCCGTGTGCGCTCGACGCGGGTCGTGTCGTTCAACCAGCGGGCGGTGGTAGGCATCCGCTACGAGGTCGAGCCGGTGGACGGCCCGGCCCGCATCATCATCCAGTCCGAGCTGGTCGCCAACGAGCAGATGCCGCCGCAGTCCGGTGACCCCCGCGTGGCCGCGATGCTCGATTCGCCGTTGGTCGGGGAGGACTCGCATGTGCCCGACGGCCGCGCGGGAGCAGTGCTCGTGCACCGGACCCGGCGCAGCGGCCTGCGGGTGGGCGCGGCGATGCAGCACCTGGTCGAGGGCCCCGGCGGTCGGTTGCCGTCCCGGGACGCCGATGGCCGCGGCGACGTCCCGGCGGACCCCGACGAGGACCTGGACGGCCCGGACGGAACCCCGCGGGGCTGGCGGGTGGAGACCGAGATCGAGTCCGACTGGGCCCGGACGACGATCACCTGCACGCTGCAGCAGGGCGAGAAGCTCGTGGTGACGAAGTTCCTCGGCTACGGCTGGTCGGGCAACCGGTCCGTCCCCGCGCTGCGGGACCAGGTGTTCGGTGCCGTCGACGGCGTCGTGGCGACCGGGTGGGCGGAGCTGCTCCGCTCGCAGCGGGACTACCTCGACGAGTTCTGGGACGCCGCCGACGTGATCGTGGAAGGGGATGCGGAGGTCCAGCAGGCCGTGCGGTTCGCCCTGTTCCACGTCCTGCAGTCCGGTGCCCGTGCCGAGCAGCGGGCGATCCCGGCCAAGGGCCTCACCGGCCCGGGCTACGACGGGCACGTGTTCTGGGACACCGAGCAGTTCGTCCTGCCGGTACTGACATATCTGCGTCCGAGCGCGGTCCGGGACGCCCTCGCCTGGCGCCACTCGACGCTGGACCTGGCCCGGGACCGCGCCGTCCAGCTGAACTTCGACGGCGCGGCCTTCCCGTGGCGGACGATCCACGGCGAGGAGTGCTCGGGCTACTGGCCCGCCGGGACCGCGGCGATCCACGTCAACGCCGACATCGCCGACGCGGTGCTGCGCTACCTGGCTGCGACCGGTGACCAAGACTTCGCGCGCACCAAGGGTCTGGAGCTGCTGGTCTGCATCGCGCGGCTGCTCTACTCCGTCGGGCACCACGACGGGCGAGGGGGTTTCCACATCGACGGCGTCACCGGCCCCGACGAGTACAGCGCTCTCGCCGACGACAACGCCTACACGAACCTGATGGCCAGGCGGGCGCTGATCGGAGCGGCGGACTCAGCGCTGCAGTATCCGGACGAGGCGACCACCCACCACGTGCACCGGGAGGAGGTCGCCCGGTGGCGCGCCGCCGCCGACGGCATGAACGTTCCGTACAACGAGGACCGGCGCGTCCACGAGCAGTGCGCCGGCTTCACCGACTACGCCGAGTGGGACTTCGAGAACACGCCCGCCTCGGACTACCCGCTGCTGCTGCACCGCACCTACTTCGACCTGTACCGCAAGCAGGTGCTCAAGCAGGCGGACCTGGTCCTGGCGATGCACTGGTGTGGGGATCGGTTCACCGCCGAGGAGAAGGCCCGCAACGTCGACTACTACGAGCGCCGAACCGTCCGCGATTCGTCCCTGTCACCGTGCACCCAGTCGGTGATGGCGGCGGAGGTCGGCCATGTCGGGCTGGCCTACGACTACCTCGCCGAGGCCGCGATGATGGACCTGCGTGACCTGGAGCGCAACACCGGCGACGGCCTGCACATCGCCTCCCTCGCCGGGGCGTGGCTGGCGGTCGTCGCGGGGCTGGGCGGGCTGCGCGACTACGGCGGTGTGCTGAAGTTCGACCCGATCCTGCCGCCGCAGGTGACCGGCCTGGAGTTCAACCTGCGCTGGCAAGGCGCCAAGCTCAACGTCGCCGTCCGCGACGGGCAGGCGACGTACTCGGTGCACGACGGTGAGAGCGCGAGCATCGCTCTTCGCCACGGCGACGAGGACATCACCGTGACCGCCGACGAACCGGTCAGCCGTCCGCTGATCGAGCGCGTGCCGCTGCTTGCCGAACCCGTGCAGCCCCCTGGCCGGGCGCCCATCCGCCGCAAGCGGCTCTAGCGAGGTCGCCCGTACCGGCGAGAGCCGCCCCGCGTCAGTCGCGGCCGCGCTCGCGGCGGTAGCGGGCGATCAGCGTCGCGGTCGAGGAGTCCTGGTCCGCGGCCGATCCGGTGACGCCCTCGCCGACCAGCAGCGGGGTCAGCTCGTTGGCCATCGCCTTGCCCAGCTCGACGCCCCACTGGTCGAAGCTGTCGATGCCCCAGACGATGCCCTCGACGAATGTCATGTGCTCGTACAGCGCGATCAGCTGCCCGACCACCGACGGGGTCAGCCGGTCGGCCAGGATCGAGGTGCTCGGCCGGTTGCCGGGCATGACCTTGTGCGGCACGACATCGGCGGCCGTCCCCTCGGCGGTCACCTCCTCGGCGGTCTTGCCGAACGCCAGCACCGCTGTCTGCGCGAAGTAGTTCGCCATGAACAGGTCGTGCATCCCGGGCTGCGTCGGGTCCGGCATCAGGTCGACCTCGGGATTGGCGAACCCGATGAAGTCCGCCGGGACCAGCCGGGTTCCCTGGTGCAGCAGCTGGTAGAAGGCGTGCTGGCCGTTGGTCCCGGGCTCGCCCCAGAAGATCAGCCCCGTGTCGGTGGTGACCGGTGTCCCGTCGCGGCGCACCGACTTGCCGTTGGACTCCATCGTCAACTGCTGCAGGTAGGCCGGGAAGCGGTGCAGGTACTGGCTGTACGGCAAGACCGCGTGTGTCTGGACCCCGAAGAAGGCCGAGTACCAGACGTCGAGCAGACCGAGGACCGCGGGGACGTTCTTCTCCAGCGGCGTGGTCTGGAAGTGCTCGTCGACCGCGTGGAAGCCGGCGAGGAAGTCCGCGAAGTCGGCCCGGCCGATCGCCAGCATGAGGGACAGGCCGATTGCCGAGTCGACCGAGTACCGGCCGCCCACCCAGTCCCAGAACCCGAACATGTTGGCGGTGTCGATGCCGAAGTCGGCGACCCGGCGGGCGTTGGTGGACACGGCGACGAAGTGGTGGGAGACGGCGTCCTCGCCGGCCGCGTCGCCCAGCCCGGCCAGCAGCCAGTCGCGGGCGGCGCGGGCGTTGGTCAGGGTCTCCACGGTGCCGAAGGTCTTGGAGGCGACGATGAACAGGGTGGTCTCGGGGTCCAGATCGGACACCGTCTCGGTGATGTCCGCCGGGTCGATGTTGGACACGAACCGGCAGGTGATGCCGGCGGTGGCCCGCGAGACCAACGCCTCGTAGACCATCACCGGTCCGAGGTCGGACCCGCCGATCCCGATGTTCACGACGGTCTGGATCCGCTGGCCCGTCGCGCCGGTGAACTCCCCGGACCGCACACGGTCGGTGAAGTCGCCCATCCGGCCCAGAACCTCGTGCACCTGGGCGACCACGTCGGCGCCGTCGACCCGCAGCCGGAGGTCGGCGGGGTCGCGCAGCGCGGTGTGCAGCACGGCCCGGTCCTCGCTGGTGTTGATGTGCCGCCCGGTGAACATGGCCTCGATCGCGTCCGGCAGCCCGGCCGCGCGGGCGAGCGCGGTCAGCAGCGGGACGGTGTCCGCGGTGATCCGGTGCTTGGAGAAGTCGACGTAGAGGTCGGCCACCGTGCCGGTCAGCGCTCTGCCCCGCTCGGGCTCGGTAGCGAACAGGTCCCGCAGGTGCTGTGGTCGCACCTGCTCGGCGTGCGCGGCGAGGGCGGACCATTGCGGGCTGGCGGTGATGTCGTCCATGCCCTGATCCTGCCCCGCGGTCCGGTTGCGGTCACCTTTCCCGGCGCCCGACAGCATCGAACCGGAACGCACAGGCCGGCCCGTACCGTCTGGAGCCGGTGGTCGAACGCGACGGCAACGACGGGAGCGGACAGGCGTGGCAGCTGGGCAGCGGGCGGTCGGACAGCGCGCGCCGCGGCGCGCGGTCGGACAGCGCGCGCCGCGGCGCGCGGTGGTGACCGGGGGCGCCGGCTTCCTCGGCAGCCACCTGTGCCAGGCGCTGATCGCCGACGGCGTCGAGGTGGTGTGCCTGGACAACTTCCTGACCGGCAGCCCGGACAACGTGGCGCACCTGGTCGGTGACCCGCGGTTCCACCTGATCCGCTGCGACATCACCGAGTACCTGCACGTCCCCGGCCCGGTGGACCTCGTCCTGCACTTCGCCTCGCCGGCCTCGCCGGTGGACTACCTGCAGCTGCCGTTGGAGACCCTCAAGGTCGGGGCGACCGGCACCTGGCATGCGCTCGGCCTCGCCAAGGACAAGGGCGCCCGGTTCGTGCTCGCGTCCACCTCCGAGGTGTACGGCGACCCGCTGGTGCACCCGCAGACCGAGGACTACTGGGGCAACGTCAACCCGATCGGCCCGCGCGGCGTCTACGACGAGGCAAAGCGGTACGCGGAGGCCCTCACCACCGCGTACCGGTCCTCGGAGGGCGTGGACACCGCGATCGTGCGGATCTTCAACACCTACGGCCCGCGGATGCGCCCGCACGACGGCCGCGCGATCCCGACGTTCATCCGCCAGGCGCTGGCCGGGCAGCCGGTCACAGTGGCCGGCGACGGCAAGCAGACCCGCTCGGTCTGCTACGTAGACGACCTGGTCGCCGGCATCCTCGCGCTCGCGCGCAGCCGGCACGTCGGTCCGGTCAACATCGGCAACCCCAACGAGCTCACGGTGCTGCAGATCGCCGACGACGTGGTCGCGGCGACCGGGTCGGGCTCGGCCGTGCAGTTCGTCGGCCGCCCGGTCGACGACCCGCAGGTCCGCCGGCCGGACACCACCCTGGCCGCCGAACTGCTCGGCTGGTCCCCGGCGGTCGACTGGCGCGACGGGCTCGACCGCACCGTCGCCTGGTTCCGGCAGGCGGCAGGCGATCACAGCGTCCCGCCCTGAGCGGTGTCCGGTCGTGGCGCTGGCCAACCGGGCGGGTGCCAGCGCGGCTGGCAACCGGGCGCGATCGTCACCGTCCAGTCATGGGCGTGCACGGTCCGGTGATGGTGGGCGCAGAGCAGGACCAGGTTGTCCATCGCGGTGACCCCGCCGTCCGCCCAGTGGCGGACGTGGTGCGCATCGCACCAGTTGGGGGGCCGTCCGCACCCGGGAAAGGCGCAGCCGCCATCCCGCAGCACCAGCGCCCGGCGGATCCCGGCGGGGATGACCCGGGTCTCGCGGCCGATGTCCAGTGGCTGGCTGGTGCTGCCGAGCACGACGGGCAGGATGCCGGCGTCGCAGGCCACCCGGCGCGCGGTGGCGACCGAGAGCGCTGCTCCACCGATGGTCGTCCCGGCGCGGACCCGGCGCCGCAGGTGCTCGAGGTCGACCGTGACCACGACCTGCGGTCGGTGGCCGCCGGTGTCCGGCAGGTCGTCCCCGGCGAGGGCGCGCCGGGCGAGTTCGACGAGGGCGTCGGCATTGCGCTGGCGGGGCGTCCGTTCGTCTCGCGCGGCGGTCGGAACCTGATCCGCAGCGTCGGTCCAGGGATCGGCCGGCCGCGCCGGGGACGGCTTCGCCAGCGAGTCCAGCGCGGTGGACAGCGTCGCCGCATCGGCCGTGGGCAGCACGAACCGGCCGTGGACCTGCCCGTCGACCGGGGCACCGATCACCAGCTCCCTCAGGGCGTGTGCGCGCCGCTCGGCGCGGCGCAACTGCTCCGCCAGCAGCGCGTCCCCCCGCTCGGGGTCGACGACTGCGACGAGGCGCTCGGTGAGCTGCCGCAGCTGCGCGGGATCGAACACCCGGGCGTTGGTCCGGACGACCGTGACGGCCGCGTCGCGCAGGTCGTCCGACAGGTCCTCGGGCAGGGACGCGAGAGCGGTCGCGCCGACCAGGGCCTGCTCCACCGGGACCGTTCCGCGGTGGACGTCCTCGACGAGCGGTGCGGTGACCGGATCCGCCGCGGCTGCGGCCAGCGTTGCAGCAGCGCCGATCATCCGGCCGGCCTCGGCGGGGGCGACATGCAGCAGGCCGGCCAGCCACGCGCGGTGCGACGACGCGCCGGCGTCGGCGGCCCGGTTGCGGCGCTGCGCCTCGGTGACCAGGTCCAGGGCCCGCGCCCGGACGCGATCGGCGGCCGAGACCAGCCCGACCAGCAGCGCGTCCACCTCGCGGTCGCCCAGGGACCACAGTGCATCGCTTCGCGGTGAGCGCCGCTCTGGGTCGCCGAGATCTTCGAGAGCGCCGACGACGACCCCGAGCACCTGCTGAACGGGGTGCAGCAGCTCCTGCCCGGTGGCGACCGACATGCCACGAAACTACGGACACCCACCGACAAGATGAGAGATCACCGCTCGCGCACAGCATCGTACCGAGAGTGCCCTTGCCGGCCCTCCGGCCCGCCGGCGGCGGCCAGATCTCGCGCATTTCCGGTCTGCGGCACAGTGAACACTTGGCCGGCGTGCGGTACGAGTTCACGGCGGAACTGTGGCGCTGGGCGAGCCGCGCCGACGTCTGGGCGTTCGTCCGGCTGCCGGACGAGGCCAGCGACGAGATCCGCGACGTGCCGCGCCTACGCGCGGGGTTCGGCGCCGTGAAGGTGCTGGCGACGCTGGGCGGATCCCGGTGGTCGACGTCGATCTTCCCGGAGTCGGCGCAGGGCGCCTACGTGCTGTCGGTCAAGAAGGCCGTCCGGGCAGCGGAAGGTGTCGATATCGGGGATGTGGTCCGAGTCGGGATCGAGACCCTCGAATAGTTCCCGACCGGCCCCCCGCGATCCTGGACAAGCGGGCACCGGGCCCGCTACGACTCCGGCCTGCCGCTGGCGTTCCGCATCGCCCGCCTGTTCGGGCAGCCGATCGAGGCGATCTTCCACCCCGATCACGAGCCGGCAGCGGCCCCGCCGGCCGCGGTCCGAGCCCGGGCCCGAACCCGGGTCCGTCCCTGACCGTCGGCCCCGTTCGGCTGCGCCGGCAAGCGTCAGCGGCGCGAGGCGGCCGGGCCGAGCCGATCCCGGCCTGCCACGCGGCGGCGCACCGGATCGCGGCCGATCCGCCGCCACACGATCCGTTGCACCGCCAGGGTGAGCACCGCCGCGAGGACGATGAACGCCAGGTTCACCGCGAGCTGGACCGCGGCGCCGCCGGCCTGGCTGGCCTGCCCCGTCACCAGGCCGGCGCCGATCTCGGCACCGGCCGGCACGGTGGTGACGCTGACGAAGACGCCGACCAGTGCACTGGACTTGGCGGAGGTCAGCGAGAGCGTGCCGGCGATTCCCGCGAGCAGGGCGACCACGCCGCTGAACACCCCGGGCTCGTAGACGAAGGACACCTCCGGGCGGCTGCCGCCGCGGTAGTTGCCCGGCACCTGTCCGAGAAGGTCCAGCAGCGCGACGAAGCCGGCGGTGACGACGATCGCGACGACGAACCCGATCGCCAGCACCCGCAACGGGTCCACGCAGTCCCGCCACCGCCGCCGGACCAGCGCGACACCGATCCCGGCGAGCGGGGAGAACTCCGGCCCCAGGATCATCGAACCGACGATGAGCACCTGACTGTCGGTGAGCAGGCCGACCGCCGCGATCATCGTGGCGATGGTCAGGAACAGCAGGAACGACGCGGACAGCGACGAACCGCCACGGGTCGCCGCGAGCAGTTCGTCCCACACGACCGCGTCGTCGCCGGACCCGGGGGCATCGTCGTCCGCGTGCTCGGCCGGGTCGCCCAGCGCGACGTCGAGGGTGGCCAGGGTCACCGTGGAGGCCGGACCGAGGTCGAGCCCGTGCAGGTCGTCCAGCAGGCCGTCCGCGGCCTCCCGGGCGACGTCGGCCTCCAGCACGTCCCCGGCCGGGAAGAGGGCGGCACCGGCGAACCGGACGACATCGGCCACGCCGTCGTGGGCGCCGAGGAGATCGGTCACCGCCGCTGAGCGCTCCGGCGGGCAGACGACCCGGACGCGCATCACGAGCGTTGCCCGGCCGGGACGGCCCGCCCGGCATCGGCGTCGAGCCGGGCCAGGATCGCCGTCGTCGACCGACCGGCCAGGAACGGCAGCACGACGACGCGACCGCCCCACGCGCGGATGTCCGGCGTCTCCGGCATGGTCTCCGGGTCGTAATCGCCGCCCTTGACCCAGACGTCCGGCCGCAGCCCGGCGAGGGCGGCGCGCGGGTCGTCCTCGTCGAACACGCCGACCGCGTCGACCGACGACAAGGCCGAGAGCACCGCTCGCCGGTCGGCGAGCGGGTTGACGGGGCGAGCGGGACCCTTGATGCGGCGCACGGAGTCATCGGAGTTGAGCAGCACGACCAGCGCGTCGCCCAGTGCGCGCGCGGCGGCCAGGTAACCGACGTGTCCGGCGTGCAGGACGTCGAACACGCCACCAGTCGCGACGACGGTGCCCCCGGCGGCGCGCACCCGGGCGGCCACCGCGGCCGGACCGGCGGGGGCGGGCTGAGGGGGCGCAGCGGTTGCCCGCCGGGGGGGCGCGGCTTCACCGGCGGCCACGGCGCCAGGGTCCGGGCCGCCGAGGTCGACCGGCCCGTGGTCACCGTAGGAATGCCGGAACCGCGCACCGATCCCGTCGACCCAGGCCGCGGCGTCTGCCACCGCGCGGGCGACGGCGGCGCCGACCTCGCCCCCGGCCGCGAGCTCCAGCCCTACCGAGGCGGCGAAGCGGTCCCCGGCGCCGCACGGGTCGCCGCTGGCCACGGTGGGCGGCGGCACGGCTGTCACGCCGTCCCCGGTGACGAGGGTGACCCCGTCGACCCCCTCCGTGACGCAGACCGCCGACGCCTGCCAGAGACCGCGCAACTGCTTGCCCAGCTCGGCCGCCGCGGCCCCCGGGGTCCCGCCGGCGGCCTCTCGCGCCTCGGCCAGGTTCGGGGTCACCACCGCCACCCCGGGGACCGGCGGCCCACCGCGGGGGTGCGGGTCCCAGACGACGGTCCGTTGCCGGGCCGCCTCGGCCAGCAGCCGTCGCACGTCCGGGTGCCGCGTCATCCCGGCGCCGTAGTCGGAGACCAGCACGATGTCGGCGGTGGCGAGCGTCGCGCGCAACGCGGCCAGTTCGGCCGCGGTCGGGCCCAGCGGCCGGCCGGAGCCGCCGGTGTCCAGCCGCAGCATCGCCCGGTCGCGGGCGAACAGCCGGGCCTTCACCCGGGTCCCGCCCTCGTGGGCCAGCGGCACCAGGTCCACCCGGCGGTGCAGCGCGTCGGCGAGCGCGCGGCCCGGCGGGTCCGTGGCCACCGGAGCCACCAGCGTCACCCGCACGCCCGGCTCGCCGCACAGCAGCGCGGTCAACCCCGCCCCGCCGGGCGTCTGGCTGACCGTCTCGACCGCGAGCACCGGAGCCCCGGTGTCCGGGCTCAGCCGGTCGGAGCTGCCGACCACATCGCGGTCCAGGACCACGTCACCGACGACCACGACCGAGAGCTCCCGGTCCCGGCGCTCGATGCCCCGGTCCCCGCGCCCGACGCCTCGGTCCCCGCGCCCGATGCCCCGGCCGACGCCACTGTCGCGGCGCTGGACTCGGCCAGCCGGGGTCACGCGGTCTCGCGTTGCCCGCGCGGCACCGGGACGGCCGCGTCCAGGTCGTGGCCCGACCCGGCCCCGTCGACCGCGTCGAAGGGGCCCTGGACCGTGTCGAAGGGGCCCTGGACCGTGTCGAACGGCACGTCGCCCGCGACGACCCGACGGCCGAGGCCGGGGCGTACGCCGCCCGGGTCCGGCCTCGAGCCCGGGGCCCGGACCGCGTCGCCGCTCGCCCGCAGCACCACGCCGTCGTAGGCCGCCTCGGTGTCGGCGGCAACCCGTGCGGTGTCGTAGCGCAGTGACCGGCGGCGCGCAGCGGCACCGAGCCGGGCACGCAGTGCGGGATCGGCCGCCATCAGCCGCAGGGCGGCCACCAGGGCGGTCGGGTCCCGCGGGGGCACCAGTAGGCCGTTCTCGCCGTCGCGCACGGTGTCCAGCAGACCGCCGACCGCGGAGCCGACGAACGGCCGCCCGCAGGCCATCGCCTCCAGCGGCACCAGTCCGAACGGCTCGTACCAGGGGGTGGCGACGACGACGTCGGCCGCGCGGTGGTGCGCCGCGACCTGGGGCGCCGGCAGACGGCCGGTGAACCGGATCCGGTCCGCGATCCCCAGCCGCGCGGCCAGTGCGGTCAGCCGCTGCACCTCCGGGTCCGTGGCCAGCCCGGCCGAGCCGGGACCGCCGACGATCACCAGCTCGGCGTCGAGCGCGGGCACCAGCTCGGCGAGCGCTCGAAGGACCGTCGCGACGCCCTTGCGCTCGACCAGGCGGCCGACGGTCAGCAGTCGGAAGCGGTCACCACGCGGCGCCGCGGGGCCGCGGGTGCGGAACAGCGTGGTATCCACCCCGCACGGCACGATCCGCACGCGGCCGGTCGGCGCGCCGAGTGCCGCGAGTTCGGCCACCTCGTCGGTGCAGGTGGCCAGGACCAGGTCGACCTCCCGGGCGAGCCGGCGCTCGGCGGGGATCCGTTCCGCCGGGCTGGTGTCCGCGGAGCCCTGATGGCGCAGCTTGACCGTGCCGAGCGCGTGGAAGGTCTGCACGACCGGTAGGCCCAACGGCCGCGCCGCGGCCATCGAGGCGAGTCCGGACATCCAGAAGTGCGCGTGGACGACATCGGGCCGCTCGACCGTCGACCACCGCCGGCCCAGCCACCGGCCGAAGGCGGGCATGTACGGCGCGAGTTCGTCCTTGCCGAGGGCTACCGCCGGGCCGGCCGGCACGTGGGTCACCCGCAGGCCGGGCTGGACGGTCACCGTCTCCGGCAGGCCCCGGTCGTCGCGACGGGTGAAGACCTGCACGTCGTGGCCGCGGGTGACCAGCGCCCGGGCCAGCGAGGCGACGTGCATGTTCTGTCCACCGGCGTCCACCCCGCCGAGGACGGCCAGCGGACTGGCGTGCTCGGAGACCATCGCCACCCTCATGCCGCGGCCCCGGCGACGGCGGGCGGCGCCACGGCGGCCCCGGCCACGGCGGGCGGGGCCACGGCGGGCGGGGCCACGGCGGGCGGGGCCACGGCGGGCGGGGCCACGGCCGAGGCGGTGACCGGAGCGCCGGCGACAGCCGCGGCAAGCACCCGGTCCCAGTCGGCGAGGAACCGGGCGACGCCGAACCGGGCGAGCGCGTGCCGGCGAGCGGCGTCACCGACCGAGCCGGCCTCGTCGGGGTCGGCGAGCCACCGTCGGGCGGTCGCCCGCAGGACCTCCGGGTCGCTGCTGAGCACCCCGGCGGTCGGCGGGACCGACTCCGGCGCCGCGGTGGTCGGCAGACCGAGCACCGGCATGCCGAGCATCATCGCCTCGATCAGCGCCAGGCCCAGGCTCGTCCAGCGGAACGGGTGCAGGTAGAGGCGGTGCCGGGCCAGCTCGGTGTGCAGCACCGCCTGCGGCAGGTCGTCGTGCAGCCGGCCGGCGAACCGGGCCGCCAGCTCCGGCCGCTCCCGGGCGACCAGCTCGGCCAGGGCGGGCATCCCCATGCCGTAGACGTCGAGGTCGAGGTCGGCGGCCAGGTCCAGCACCAGGTCCGTGCCGGCGGTCCGCCACCGGCGGGCGGGCTCGTTGACGGCGACGGCGGCCGAGCGTCGCTCACCGGTGTAGCGGTGGCCGGGGTCGATCACCCCGTGCTCGACCACGGTGACCGGCGCGCTGCCGGTGTCCCACATCAGGGCGTTGAACGCGGTCACGTGCACGACGCCGATCGCGGACTGGCCAGCCATCGGGTGGCGGGTCGCGTCGGCGGAGCCGCCGGGGGCGTCGTGCTCGAGGTAGACCGCCGGTAGGTCCTTCCCCGGCGTGCGGCCGGTCCACGCCCGGACGAGCTCCGCCTCGTGGGGGCGCTGCAGCACCACCACGTCGATGTCGGCGTCGCGCAGTTGCGCGGGGGTCAGCTCACGGGCGGCCGCCGGCCACTGCCAGGTCCGGGCCCGGCCGCGGCCGTCGGGTCCCCGGTCGGGCAGCAGCGGCAGCGCCACGTCGTGGCACCCGGCGACGAACGCCGTGGTCCACGAGCCGTGCACGTGCCAGAGCAGGACCTTCACCTCCGCGCCACCCCTCTGCCCCTTCCTGCCGCCGCTGTCGCCGGTGGCGGTGTTGCCGCCGCCGCTGTCGCTGGGAGCGGTGTTGCCGCCGCCGTTGTCGCCGGGGGCGCCAACGGACCCTCGTGCCCGGTCAGTCGGCGGACCGCCCGGACGACCGCCTGCGCGTCGACCCCGGCCAGGCACGGGTGCCCGGGCACCGGGCACTCGCGTGCGCGGCTGCCCCGGCACGCGGCGTGCTGGTTCCCGAGCAGCAGCGACGGGACGCCCCACGGGGCCCACCGCCGGGCGGGGACGACAGGGGAGAATAACGAGACGACCGGTGTGCCCACGGCCGCGGCCAGATGCGCCGGGCCGGTGTTCCCGACGACGACGCAGGCCGCCCCCGCCAGCAGGGCGCCCAGCCCGCCGAGGTCGGTGCGCCCGCCGAGGTCCCGGATCGCCGGGCCTGCGGCGCCGGCCCCCACCGCGGCACCTGCGGCGCCGGCCGTGACCCGTGCGGTCAGCGCGATCTCGCCCGGACTGCCGGTCACCACGACAGCCCAGCCGTCCGCGGCAAGCGCGCGCACGCTCCGCGCGGCCTGGCCCGGGTCCATCGCCCGACTGGGCACCGACGCTCCCGGGTGCAGCACCACGTAGGGCCGGTCGGGCGCCAGGCCGGGGTCCGGCAGCGGCCGGCGCACCGCGAGGCGTCCGTCGTCCCCGGCCCGCAGTCGCCCGCCCGCCGATCGGGCCAGGTCGAGGGCCGCCTCAGCTTCGGGCAGGTCCCCGCCGTCGGCCGCGGCGCCCCGGCGGTGGCGCAGGTCCAGCAGCGAGCCCGGGTAGTCCTCGCTGGTCGCGCCGACCCAGCCGATGCCGGCCAGCCGCGCGAGCAGCGCCATCGGCAGTGGGCTCTGGTGGAACGAGGTGAACACGATGGCGCGCTCGTAGCGGCGCCCGGCCAGCAGCCGCACCAGCGCGGCGACCGCCACGGGGTCCACCGGTGGCGGGTCGAACCCGCTCCACGGGGCGGCGAACCGCAGCACCTGGCCGACTCCCGGCAGCAGGCCCGCGGCGCCCGCGCCCTGCGGCGAGGCGAGCAGGTCGACCGTGCCGCTGGGATCGACCGCGGCCAGCGCGCGCACGGCCGGCCCGGTGAGCAGGACGTCCCCGTCGCTGTCCAACCGGACGGCCAGGGTGCGGGTCGCGGTCGTCATGACGGTCGCGCCGGCCGCGCCGGCGCCGCCGGCCGTGCCGGTCGCGCCCGTGCGCCGGTCAGGCCGGCAGCCCGCTCGGGCCCCCGTGCGCCGGACAGCACCAGGTCGACCGCGTCGGCCAGCGTCCGCACGACCACCGGTGCGGCGTCCACCTCGGCCCGCCGGGTCGTCGGTGTCGGTACCAGCACCGACCGGGCGCCGGCCGCGGCCGCCGCGCCGACGTCGGCGCCGATGTCCCCGACGACCACGCACCGGTCGGGGGCCACCCCCAGCGTCGCGGCGGCGGCGAGGACCAGCCCCGGCGCCGGCTTCCGGCAGGGACACCCGTCGGCCGGAGCGTGCGGGCACACCTGCCAGGTGCCGAAGCCGCCGAACAGCTGCCCGACCCGGGCGTTGACCGCGTCGACCTGAGTTCGGGTGAGCAGACCGCGGGCGATGCCGGACTGGTTGGACACGACCCCGGTGGCCAGGCCCGCGGCCCGCGCCCGGGCGACCGCGGCGACCGCACCGGGCATCGGGTCGACCAGGGCCGGATCGCCGTTGTAGGGCACGTCGACGACCAGCGTCCCGTCGCGGTCGAACAGCACCGCCGCCGCCGGCGACGCGCCGGCCCAGGGTCCGTCGTCGGGCGTCATCCCGGGGCCGGCACGTCGTGCGGTGCGACCGCGTCGGGTGACTCCACGTCCGGCGGACCCCATGGCACGGCACCGCGCCGCCACTGCCACGCACCGCGGGCCCGGTGCCAGGCGGCGACCGGGGGGATCGCCATCGACGTCAACACCATCCGCCGGACCTCGGCCGCGAAGGCGGGATCCGCCGGAGCCGGGCCCGGCACGATGCGGCGGCGCGCGAAGTCAGCGGTCAGTCCGGCCCACGCCAGGGCCGAACCGGCGGCGACCCTCGGACGGCGGGCCAGCGCGGCACCGACGGCGAGCCCGGCCGCCCCGACGGTCGCGGCGTGCCATCCCCCGCGGCCCGGGCCGGTCCGGGCGACGGTCCGCCACCGGCGTCCGTACAGCGCCCGAAGCAGTGCGTCGTCGGCATTTCCGGCCTGGACCCGGATGCTGACCCGGTCGTCGGCCGGTCGTACCGGGTGGGTGACCCACCGCTGACCGGCCCGGATGTCCCACCCGGCCCGGGTCACCCGGACGGCGACGTCGGCGTCCTCCCGGTAGGCCCGGGGGAACCGCTCGTCGAAGCCGCCGACCGCGACCAGCGCCGCCCGCCGGTAGGCCATGTCCGCGGTCGCCCACACGGCGTCGGCCAGTGCAGCGGTGTTCCGTTCCCAGTCGGTGGGCCGCCGGTCGGTGGGCAGCGGGACCTCGATGCGGCCCGTACTGGCGCCGTCGGTCGCCGCGCAGGCGGCCAGGTCCGCGGCCAGCGCGGCCGACCAGCCGGGCGGGACCAGCACGTCGTCGTCGAGGAAGGCCGCCCATGCCGCCGTCGTCGCTCGCCAGCCGGCGTTCCGGGCGGCGGCGGGGCCGCGAGCAGCGCTCTGGACGACCCGCAGCGGGACGGCTGCCTGCCCGGCGGTCGACTCCCACGTCGGCGCCAGCGGGGGCCGTGGGTCGCGCCGGTCGTCGACAACGACGACCTCGGTCGGGCGTGGCGTCCCGGGATCGAGCGCGGACAGACTGTCCAGCAGCGCCTGCAGGCTCGGCCGGCCGATCGAGGGCACCACGACGGCCCAACCGCCGGCGGGCCCCGCCGCGGGAGTCCCGCTGTTGAGAGCGTCGCTCACGCAACCGTCCCGGGTGCGGTGAACGCCGCTCTGCGGACCAGGTGCGGACCCAGCACCAGGGCCGCGACCGGCGCGGAACCGAACAGCTCCAGGGCGTCCCTCGGGTCGTCGACCATCGGCCGCCCCGCAGTGTTGAGGCTGGTGTTCACCAGTACCGGCAGGCCGGTTCGCGCCTCGAACGCCCGCAGCAGCGCGGCCACCCGCGGCGCCGTTGCGTCGTCCACGGTCTGGATCCGGGCGGTGCCGTCGACGTGCACCACCGTCGGGATCCTCGTCCGCCACTCGGGACGGACGTCGTGCACGAACAGCATGTACGGGCTGGGGATCGGGCCGCCGGTGACGATCTCGGCCGCCCGCTCGGTGCGGATCATCGGGGCGACGGGCCGGAACTGCTCGCGGCCCTTGACGTCGTTGAGCCGCTCGAGGTTCTCCGCGTGACCGGGATGCGCGAGCAGTGATCTCCGCCCGAGCGCCCGCGGGCCGAACTCGCTGCGGCCGTCGAACCAGGCGATCACGCCGTCGTCGGCGAGCAGGTCTGCCACCTCACCGGCCAGGTCCGTCGGCGTGGTGAACGGAACCTGGGCGCGGGCGAGCCAGTCGGACAGCTGCTCGTCGGTCCAGCTCCGGCCGAGGTCCGCGCCGGGTACCGGGGTCAGCCGGTCCCCGGCGTCGGCGGCGGTCTGCAGAGCCGCCCCGAGCGCCGTGCCGGAGTCCCCGGCGGCCGGCTGCACCCAGACGTCGTCGAAGCCGGCCTCCCGCCAGATCCGGGTGTTCGCCACACAGTTCAGTGCGATTCCCCCGGCCATCGCCAGCACCGGCGCCCCGGTCCGCTCCCGCAGCCACCGGGCCAGGTCGACCAGGACCTCCTCGACCACGGCCTGCACCGAGCACGCGAGGTCGGCATGTTCCGGCGCCCAGTCGGTGGCATCGGCCGGCCGCGGCGGCGCGAACGCGGACCAGTCCGGCTCCTGCGCGCGGTAGCCGCCGTCCCCGGTCGCGTGCACGTAGGCCCGCAGCGCCGGCAGGTGGCGCGGGCGGCCGTAGGAGGCCAGCGCCATCACCTTGAACTCGTCGGAGGAACGCAGGAACCCGAGGTGGCCGGTCAACGACTCGTAGACCAGGCCGAGGGAGTCGGGCAGTTCCTGGGTGTGCAGCACCTCCAGTCGGCCGTCGCGGTAGTGCCCGAGCAGGCTGGACGCGCGTTCCCCGCGCCCGTCGGTCACCAGGACGGCGCAGTCGGGGGCGTCGATGGCGAGCGCGGCCGACGCCGCATGCGCGACGTGGTGCGGGACGAACCGCACGAGTGCCGGGTCAAGCCCGGGCAGCGCCTCGGCGAGGAAACCGGGGGCGCGCAGCGCGTAGTCCAGCCGCACCGGGTCGAACGGGTCGTGCAGGCCCATGTCCTCGGCCGGCTTGGCCAGGTTCGCGTCGAAGGAGTAGGCGACCGCATCCAGGTCGGCCGGGGTCAGCCCACCGGCCTGCAGGCACCAGCGCATGGCCAGTTCGGGCAGTTCCCAGGCGCTGAACGGGACGGGTCGCTTGCCGTGCTTGCGGCGGCTGAACCGCTCCTCCTCCGCGGCCGCGACGGTCACCCCGTCCACGACCAGGGCGGCGGCGGGGTCGTGGAAGACGGCGTTGACGCCCAGGACGCGCATGCCCTTACTCACTCACACCGTGCCATCAGTCGCCAACCCGGGTGCGGGCCCGAGGGCGGGGATGATGCCTGGCGTGGCCACGACGGTGCTGGTGTTGCGGGCGCTCGGGCTGGGCGACAGCCTGGCCGGGGTCGCCGCGCTGCGCGGACTGCGCCGGATGGCTCCGGCCGCGCGGCTGGTGCTCGCCGCACCGGCCGGGATCGGTGGGTTCCTGCGGCGCCGCGGTGTCGTCGACGAGGTCCTCCAGACGCCGGAGCTCGACGCGTTGACGCCCCGGCTGTGGGCGTCCCGGTCCGACAGTCCGCCCGACGTGGCCGTTGACCTGCACGGGTGCGGGCCGGCCAGTCACCGGCTGCTGCAGGCGCTGGGGCCGGGCCGGTTGATCGCGTGGCGTTGTCCGGCGGCGGGGTTCCTGGACGGCCCGGAGCATCGCCTGGACGAGCAGGAGGTGGTGCGGTGGTGCCGGTTGGTCACGGCGGCCGGTGGCCCCTGTTCCCCGGCCGATCTCCTGCTGGACCCGGCCGACCTGCCGCCGCCGCCGGCTGGCCGGGTCACCCCCGGCGCCGGGCACTACGCCGTCGTCCATCCCGGTGCGGCGTCGGCATCGCGTCGGTGGCCGGCCTACCGGTTCGCCGCGGTCGCCGCCGAGCTCTCCGGGCGCGGCTGGCCGGTCGCCGTCACCGGCAGCGCGGGCGAGCGTGCGCTGACCGGTGCGGTCACCCCGCCCGGCGGCACCGACCTGGGCGGGGCGCTGGACCTCGATCGGCTGGCCGCCCTCGTTGCGGACGCCGGGCTGGTGGTCTGCGGCGACACCGGCGTCGCCCACCTCGCGACCGCCTACCGGACGCCCTCGGTGCTGCTGTTCGGGCCGACCCCGCCGGGCTGGTGGGGCCCCTCGGTGGACACCGAGCTGCATCCGGTGCTATGGCACGGCCCGGCGCTCGCGCCGGGGGGGCACGGCCCGGCGCTCGCGCCGGGCGGCTACCGCGGCGACCCGCACGGCGCGACGGTCGACCCGGCACTGGACCGCATCACCGTCGGTGAGGTGCTCGCCGCCGTCGACGGGCTGCCGGACAGGGGCACGCCGGTCGGCAGCGGATCGACGGGCCACGGGTCCGCGCCGGGCCCGCACCTGCACCTACCGTGCACGGGAGTACCTGATCCGCGCCGGTCCGGGGACGCGGTGCAGTGGCGAGCGGGGAGTCCGGGATGACGAGCGCAGGCCAGGCCGGCCCACCGGTGTCGGTGGCGGGGGCGACGGAGGTGTCGACAGCGGGGGCGACGGCCGGGGCAACCGCCGGGTCGACCCGGTTCGACCCGGCCCAGCGGCGGTCGGTCGTCGGGATGGCCGCCTTCGTCGCGCTGCTGCACATCGTCGGCTGGGGGGTCCTCGCCCTGGTGGTCGCGCCGCGGGGGTACGCGGTCGGCAACGGCGAGGTGCTGGGCCTCGGTCTCGGGCTGGTCGCCTACACCCTCGGCATGCGGCACGCGTTCGACGCCGACCACATCGCCGCGATCGACAACACCACCCGCAAGCTGATGGCCGACGGCACCCGCCCGGTCACGGTCGGTTTCTGGTTCTCCCTCGGCCATTCCTCCGTCGTCTTCGGGCTGTGCCTGCTGCTCGCGTTCGGTGTCCGCGCGGTCGCCCGGCAGGTCGAGGACTCCGGTTCCACCCTGCAGAACGTCGCCGGGGTCATCGGGACGTCGGTGTCCGGGGTGTTCCTGCTGGTCATCGGACTGCTCAACCTCGTGGTGCTGATCGGTGTCGTCACCGTGTTCGTCCGGCTGCGCCGCGGTGAGTTCGACGAGGCGGCGCTGGAACGCCAGCTCGCCTCCCGCGGAGTCCTGAACCGGCTGCTCCGGCCGGTCACCAGAGCGGTCCGCAAGCCCTGGCACATGTACCCCGTCGGCTTCCTGTTCGGCCTGGGATTCGACACCGCGACCGAGGTGTCGCTGCTCGTGCTCGCCGGGGGCGCCGCGGCCTTCGCGCTGCCCTGGTACGCGGTGCTCGTGCTGCCGGTGGTGTTCGCCGCCGGCATGAGCCTGCTCGACGCCGCCGACGGGGCATTCATGAACAAGGCCTACGGCTGGGCATTCGCCAAACCGGTGCGGAAGGTCTACTACAACATGACGATCACCGCGTTGTCGGTGGTCGTCGCGCTGGTCATCGGCGGTCAGGAGGTCGTGTCGGTGATCGCCGCGCGCGCCGGGATCACCTCCGGGCCCATCGCGTGGATCGGCGGCATCGACCTCGGACACCTCGGGTTCGCGGTGGTCGGGCTGTTCGTCCTGATCTGGGTCGTCGCCGTCGTGGCGTGGAAGTACGGCCGGATCGAGGAGCGGTGGTCGCGCAAGCTGCGCACCGGCCCCTGACCCGGCCGTACCCGTACCTCACCGCAGCTCGACCGCGGTCTGCGGACCTCCGGGGTTCACCGGTTCACGGGGTGGGCATGCCCCCGTTGACGGACAGGGTCTCGCCGCTGACGTAGCTGGACTCCTGGCTGGCCAGGTAGACGTAGGCGCCGGCGAGCTCGGCCGGCTGCCCGGCGCGGGCGAGTGGGGTCTGCGCGCCGAACTCGGGCAGTGCCTCGGTCGGCTGTCCACCGGAGGCCTGCAGCGGCGTCCAGATCGGGCCCGGGGCGACCGCGTTGACCCGGATGCCCTTGCCCGCCACCTGCTGGGCAAGGCCCTTGGTGAAGTTGTTGATCGCGGCCTTGGTGGAGGCGTAGTCGATCAGCGACGGCGACGGGCTGTAGGCCTGCACCGAGGTGGTGGTGATGATGCCCGAGCCCGGCGGCATGTGCGGGATGGCGAACTTGCACAGCCAGAACATCGAGTAGACGTTCGTCCGGTAGATCGAGTCGAAGTGCTCGGTGGTGATCTCGGCGATGTCGTCGTAGGACTGCTGCTCACCGGCGACCAGCACCAGCAGGTCGATACCGCCGAGTTCGGTCACCGTGGTGTCGACCAGCTGCCGGCAGGTCTGCTCCTGGCTGATGTCCCCGGGGACGGTGACCGCCTTGCGGCCGGCCTTCTCGATCAGCGCAACGACCTCGTCGGCGTCCGGCTGCTCGCTCGGCAGGTAGGACAGGACGACGTCGGCGCCCTCTCGGGCGAAGGCGATCGCCGCGGCCCGGCCGATGCCGGAGTCCGCGCCGGTCACCAGGGCCTTGCGGCCGGTCAGCCGGCCGGTGCCGCGCCAGGTGTCCTCCCCGTGGTCCGGCTTCGGGTCCAGCTTGGACGCCAGCCCGGGCTTCGGCTGCTCCTGCTTCTGGAACTCCGGCGTCGGGTACCGGGTCCTCGGATCGGTGAACGTGTACTGGTCGTCCGCCACGTGCTCGTCCTCTCGTTCGGTGCAACTGCGCTTCTGGGCAGGGACCGGGCCGACGATATGCGGCGGGTCCGACGCTGACCCAGCTGTGGCCGGGGCCCGTGCGACCATCGGCGGCGATGACAGCGCTCCGGCCCCTGACAGCGCTCCGGCCCCTGACAGCGCTCCGGCCCCTGACAGCGCTCCGGCCCCTGACAGCGCTCCGGCTTCTGACAGCGCTCCGGTTTCTGGCATCGCTGGGGACCGGGCCGCTCCGGTGGTGAGCTGGCTCGACGCCGTGCTGCTCATCCTCGCCGGGATCGGGGCGGGACTGGCCGGGTCGATGGCCGGACTCGCATCCTTGGTGTCCTTTCCGGCGCTGCTCGCGGTCGGGCTGCCGCCGGTGGTGGCGAACGTGACCAACACCGTCGCCCTGGTCGGCAGCGGGATCGGGTCCGCGATCGGCTCCCGGCCCGAGCTGTCCGGTCAGGCCGGGCGCATCCGGCGGCTGGTCCCGGCCGTGGTCGTCGGGGGACTCGCGGGGGCCGCGCTGCTGCTGCTCGGCCCGCCGGGTGCCTTCGAGGTCGTCGTCCCCTACCTGGTCGGCGCGTCCGCCCTGCTGCTGCTGGTGCAGCCGCAGCTCACGCGGCTGCGCGACCGGGCCCGACGCGACAGGGCTCCCCGACCGGCGCGGGCTCCGGGCGCCCGACTGGTGCTCGCGGTCGGCGCGGTCGCCGTCTACGGCGGGTACTTCGGCGCCGGGGCGGGCGTCGTCGTGCTCGCGCTGCTGGTCGCCTCGTTCCCGACCGAGAGCCCGCACCGGCTCAACGCGGTCAAGAACGTACTGCTGGGGCTGGCCAATGGCGTTGCCACCGTCGTGTTCGCGGTGGCCGGCCCGGTCGTGTGGTCGGCGGCGCTGCCGCTCGCGGTCGGGTTCGTCCTCGGCGGCCGGACCGGGCCGGTCCTGGTGCGTCGGATCCCACGCGGGGTGCTGCGTACCGCGATCGGCGTGGCCGGCCTCGGGCTGGCGGTCCAGCTGTGGCTGCAGTCGCACCCCTGACCGGTTCGCCGATACCCGTGCCGACGACTGGCCGTTGATCCCCGGGTCGGCGCGCCCGCTGCGCCGGCGGCGATGCTGTGCGCGTGGGACTCGACGGCGGGCTGCCCCTGGTCGACCGGGTGGCCGCCGCGATGCTGGGCATGCAGCGCCAGTCCTGGGAGCAGGGCGTCGCCGGGCAGGCCCTGCTGGCACTCGGCCGCACCGACCTCGCCCGGGTGCTGGCCCGCGACGCGGTTGCCCGGCAGACCCCCGACGGCCGGCTGGCCGAGATCGACGGGGCCGGGCTGGTCAACGGCGCCGCCAACCTCGAGGCCGTCGACCTGCTGGCCGCGTCCGGGGACCCCGCGGCGGCCGCCGCCGCGGCCCGCCAGCGCGACTGGTTGGCGCGGACCTGCCCGCGCGCCGCCGACGGCACGCTGTTCCACCTCACCGGATCCCGCCAGGTGTGGGCGGACACCGTCTACATGGTCGTGCCCACCTGGACACCCGCCGATGCGGGCGCCGATCCGCCACCGGCGGCCGATCCGCCACGGGCGGCCGATCCGTCACCGGCGGCACTCCAGCAGCTGGCCGGCCATCGTCGGCGGTTGTTCGACCCGGTGTCGGGGCTGTACGCGGCCCGGTGGGACGAGGACGAGGGGCGGCTGGTGGACGCCCGGCACTGGGGCACCGGCAACGGCTGGGTCGCCGCCGCCACCGCGCGGGCGGTCCACCGGTGGTGCCCGTCGGGGTCACGCACCGCGGACGCGGCCGAGCTCGTCGGCCATATGCGGGGCTTGGTGGACGCCTGCCTGGCGCTGCGCCGGCCGGACGGATCCTTCGGTGACGTGCTCGACGACCCGGCCAGCTTCTCCGACGTCACCTGCGGGCTGATGCTCGCCTACACCGCGGCCACCGGCATCGTCGACGGGTGGCTGCCGACCGACCGGCTGCCGGTCGTCCGGTCACTGCTCGCGACCGCCCGCGAGCGGGTCGACGCCGACGGGCTGGTCACCGGGGTGTGCGGCGCGCCGCACTTCGACCGGCCCGGGACCTCGGTGGAGGCGCAGGCGTTCTTCGTGCTCGCGACGGTCGCGGCGGCCGAGGCCGGCGCGGGGGGGCGCCGAACTCGGGCTCGCCGCGACCTGACCGTCAGGCCCGCGCGTCGGCCTCCGCGGTGACGGCGTTGGCGGCGATGACGCCGGCGAACCAGGTGCCGCTGGCCTTGACGGTCCGGGCCTGGGTCGCGTAGTCGACGTAGACGATGCCGAAACGCTTGCTGTAGCCGTACGCCCACTCGAAGTTGTCCATCAGCGACCACAGGTAGTACCCGCGGACGGGCGCCCCGGCGGCGATGGCCGCGTGCACGGCGGCCAGGTGCTGACCGACGTAGGTGATGCGGTCTGGGTCCACCACGCTGCCGTCCGCCGACACCACGTCGGGGAACGCGGCGCCGTTCTCCGTCACGTACAGGTCGAGGCCGGGGTTCTCGGTGTGCAGCCGGACCAGCAGCTCGGTCAGCCCGCGGGGGTCGATCGGCCAGTTCATCGCCGTCCGCGGTCCCGGCTGGGACAGGAACGAGACTCCCTCGGCGGCGACCCACGGCGTGCCCGTCCCGCCGCCGTGGCCGTCGTCGACCGGCCGCTGGCCGGTGCCGTCGTAGCCCGCGACGAGGGTGGGGGAGTAGTAGTTCAGCCCGAGCGCGTCGATCGGCTGGTGGATCAGCTCGGTGTCACCGTCCTGGATGAACGACCAGTCGGTCACGCCCGCGGTGTCGGCCAGCACGTCGGCCGGGTACGCGCCGGCCAGCGTCGGGCCAAGGAACACCCGGTTCTGCAGCCCGTCGATGCGCCGGGCCGCGTCCACGTCGGCGGGGGCGTCGCTGGCGGCGCGAACCGCCGCGAGGTTCAGCGTCAGGGCGACCGGCAGCTTCGGCGCGGCCTTGCGGATCGCGGACACCGCGAGGCCGTGGGCGAGGTTGAGGTGGTGCACGGCCGTCAGTGCGGCGACCGGGTCGGCGCGACCGGGCGCGTGCACCCCGGATGCGTAGCCCAGGTAGGACGCGCACCACGGCTCGTTGAGGGTGATGACCATCGCGAGGCGGTCACCCAGCCGCTCGGTGACCAGGGCCGCGTACTCGGCGAACCGGTAGGCCGTCGCCCGGTTGGTCCAGCCGCCGGCGTCCTCCAGGGCCTGGGGGAGGTCCCAGTGGTAGAGCGTGACGGCGGGGCTGATCCCGGCTGCGGTCAGCTCGTCGATCAGCCTGCTGTAGAAGGCGATGCCCGCCTCGTTGACCGGGCCGAGCCCGTCCGCGTCGACCTGCGGGGTGATCCGCGGCCAGGCGATGGAGAACCGGTAGGACGTCAGGCCGAGAGACCTCATCAGCGCGACGTCCTCGGCGACCCGGTGGTAGTGGTCATCGGCGACGTCGCCGGTGTCGCCGTCGGACACCTTGCCCGGGGTGTGGCTGAACGTGTCCCAGATCGACGGGGTACGGCCGTCCTCGGCCACCGCGCCCTCGATCTGGTATGCGGCGGTCGCCGAGCCCCAGACGAAACCGTCGGGGAAGGTCAGCGGACCGCCCGTGGCGGGTGCTCCGGCGGTGGGCTGCGGGTTTGTCGTCATGTCGGTCCGGGTGCTGCCGACCGAGCGACTACGGCCGAGAGGACCCGGCCTCCTTCCTCGATGCGGACGGGGCCCCCGGACACGAGAGCGCTCTCAGAGCCAACTGTGGTCGGTGGGTGCGACACGGTCAAGCGGAGTCCGCGATGTCGCGGCTCGGGGTCGGCAGCTGCCCATCAGGCCGACGCGCGCCGGACGAGTTCGGTGGGCAGCACGACCGACGCGGCGTCGTTCCCGTCGTTCCCGCCGATGACGTCGAGCAGCAGTTGCGCCAACCGCACCCCCATCGCGTCCAGCGGCTGGCGGATCGTCGTCAGGGGCGGTCGCGCGGACTCGGCGATCGGCACGTCGTCGAACCCGACCACGGCCACGTCGTCCGGCACCCGGCGGCCCGCGGACTCCAGCGCCTGCATCGCGCCGATCGCCATCAGGTCGCTGGCCGCCACCACACCGTCGAGGTCCGGCCTCCGGGCGAGCAGCACCCCCATCGCCGCCCGGCCGCTCTCGACCGAGAAGTCACCCCGGACGACGACATCGCGATCAGCGAGGGCGGGCCGGTCATCGCCGGCCGCGGTCATGGCCGTCGCCAGTTCGGCGCGGAAGCCGAGCAGGCGGTCCTGGGCGACGGTCGTGTCCGCCGGGCCCGCGACGTGGACGATGTGCCGCGCACCCCGGTCCAGCAGGTGACGGGTCGCGAGCCGGGAACCGCCCACGTTGTCCGCGTCGACGTGCGCGACCGGCGGGTCGGAGACCGGCGGCCGGCCGCAGACCACCACCGGGACCCCGGACCGACGCAGCCGCCCGGGCAGCGGGTCCGCCCCGTGCAGGGAGACGAGCATGACCCCGTCGACGTGTCCGCCGGCCGCGAAGCGCTCCAGCTTGCGGCGGTCGTCCTCCCCGGACGCGACGATGAACGTCAACTGGCGGTCGTGCTCGGCGACGACCCGGTGCACGCCGCGCAACAGCGCCGCGAAGAACGGGTCGGCGAAGAACCTGTCCTCGCTCTCCGCGACGACGAAGGCGACGGAATCGCTGCGCCGGGTCATCAGGGAGCGCGCGGCATGGTTGGTGACGTAGGCCAACTCCTCCGCGGCGGTCAGCACCGCCCGGCGGGCCGGCTCGTTGACGCGGCCGGACCCGGCGAGCACCCGACCGGCCGTCGCCCGGGAGACCCCCGCCCGCGCCGCGACCGCCTCCAGCGTCGGGGCGGCTCGTCGTGGGGTCCCGGTCAACTCCCGCCACCTCCGGTCGGCCGGCCGCGCAGTCCGGGCGCCCCGGAGCTGCCCGACGGCTGCCGTCCGGTGACGGTCAGCGCAGCGATCACGCCGCCGGCGATGCACAGGCCGGCGGCGATCAGCACCGCCCGGTCGAAGCCGGCAGAGAGCCGCGCCGGGTCCAGCGTGCCGCCGGTGGCGATCCCGGCCAGCGCCGGTAGCACCGCGACGGCCAGCAGCCCGGCCGTGCGGGCGACGTCGTTGTTGACCGCCGAGGCGACACCGGCGTAGCGGTCGGCGACCGAGGCCATCACGGTGGCGGTCAGGGGGGCGACGGTCAACGACAGGCCCAGGCCGAACACCAGCACGGCGGGGAGCACGTCGCTCACGTACCCCGCGCCCGGCCCGACCCGGGTGAACAGCGCCAGGCCGAGCCCGGCGACGAGCGGTCCGACCGTCATCGGCAGCCGGGGACCGATGCGGGTCGAGAGCCGGCCGGCCGGCCCGGACAGCACGAGCAGGAGCACGGTGATGGGCAGCAGTGCGCTCCCGGCGGCGACGGGGGAGAACCCCACCGAGTCCTGCAACTGCAACGGCAGCAGGAAGAACGCACCGCCGAGAGCGGCGTACACCGCAAGGGTCACGGCGTTGGTGGCGGTGAAGTCCCGCGATGCGAACAGGACGGGTGGGACGAGTGGGTCGCGGTGCCGGATCTCCTGCAGGACGAAGGCGACCAGCAGCGCGGCGCCGAGAGCACCGATGCCGACCGTCGGGACAGGCCAGCCGCCGGCCGGTCCCTCGGTGAGCGCGTAGACGATGCCGCCGAGGCCGAGTGCCGCCAGCACCGCGCCGACCACGTCCAGGTGTCCCGGGCCCTGCCGGTCCCGGGCCTCGGGGATCGCCCGGGCGGCGACCAGGGTGAGGACCGCGAGCGGGAGGTTGATCAGGAACACCAGCCGCCAGCCCCACGGTGCGGCGCCGACGAGCAGGCCGCCGACGACCGGGCCGAGGGCGCCGGCGATGCCGCCGAGCCCGGACCACGTGCCGACGGCCGCGGCCCGGTCGTCGCGGGCGAACGCGGACTGGATGATCGCCAGTGACCCGGGGGTGAGCAGCGCCGCGCCGACGCCCTGCAGGGCGCGCATCGCGATCAGGACCGCCTCGTTCGGAGCGGCCGCGCAGCCGGCGGAGGCGAGGGCGAACCAGACGACCCCGACCGTGAACACGCGTCGGCGCCCGAGGCGGTCACCGAGGGACCCGCCCAGCAGCAGCAACCCGGACAGGGTCAGCGAGTAGGCGTTGACCGTCCACTGCAGTGCGGTCAGCCCCGCGTCGAGGTCGCGGCCGATGCGGGGCAGCGCGACGTTGACCACCGTCCCGTCCAGCTGGGCCATGCCGCTGCCGAGGATCGTGGCCAGCAGCACGGTGCGGCCGCGCCGGCTGCCCAGCCCCAGACCGGCCCCGTCACCGGGTCCGGCCCCGTCGCCGGGTGCGGCCTGGCCACCGGGTCCGGCCTGGCCACCGGGTCCGGCCTGGCCACCGGGTCCAGGCTCGTCACCAGCGGGGTCGGTGGGCATCGTGGAGTCCTCTCTCGCCCGACCGTGCGGTCGGCTCCGGCATCGCTGGCCGGCGTCGGCGTGGCTGGTCGGGGTCCATGGTGGCGGCTGGCGGAGGGTTCCGGACGAGCTGGATCCGTGTTACGACTGCTGGGTCCGGCACGACGCGGCACGACCTGATCGGCAGGAGGATCCGATGGCGCTTCCCCAGATCGCGTCCGGCGAGCAGTGGCTCGCCGCCCGGCGGGAGCTGCTGGCCCGGGAGAAGGAGCTGACCCGCGCCCACGATTTGCTGAACGCCGATCGCCGCCGGCTGCCGATGGTCGCCGTGGAGAAGGAGTACGGCTTCGACGGTCCGGCCGGCCGGGTCGGGTTGCCCCAGCTGTTCGAGGGGCGGCGGCAGCTCGTCGTGCAGCACTTCATGTTCGACCCCGAGTGGGAGGACGGGTGCGGCAGCTGCACCGCTGCGGCCGACGAGCTGTCCGTGGGGCTGCTGGAGCATCTCGCCGCCCGGGACACCACCTTCGCCGCGGTCTCCCGGGCACCCCTGGTGACGATCGACGGGTACCGGCGGCGGCGCGGCTGGATGTTCCCCTGGTACTCCTCCTACGGCAGCGCGTTCAACTACGACTTCCACGTGACGCTGGACTCCTCCGTCGCGCCGGTGATGTTCAACTACCGCGACGCTTCCGAGCTCCGGGAGGCGGGCCTCGGCTGGGTGGCCGAACAGCCGGGAGAGCAGCCCGGGTACAGCTGTTTCCTCCGCGACGGGAACGAGGTCTTCCACACGTACTCGACGTTCGGCCGCGGCACCGAGCAGCTCGGCGGCGGGTACGCGTTCCTGGACATGACCGCCCTCGGTCGTCAGGAGGAGTGGGAGGAACCGAAGGACCGGGTGAGCACTGCTCGCGGCGCAGTGCCCGACTTCTTCACCTGACCCGGTCTGGTACTCCCCGCGCCGCCCGTCGCGGGGTTGCGGTGGGCTACGAGCCGGCCCGGCGGGCTAACCTGACCGCGTCGGGTACGGCCGGTGGACAGGCGGACGGATCTGCGCTGGCCACCACGACCGGCTCGTCGGTCAGGGCCTCTAGCTCAACTGGCAGAGCAGCGGACTTTTAATCCGCGGGTTGTGGGTTCGACCCCCACGGGGCCCACCCTGTCCGACCTGCAAGGACGGCCGTAGGGCCTTCTCCTGGGACCGCATCGGGTCTCCTTCCAGCCCTGCGTGGGAACGGATTGGGAACGGATCGCGCGGACCGCGCAACGGGCGGCCGTCGCGCGGTTGCCGTGGGATCACTCCGGCCACTGCCTCGGCGGCCGCCCGGGCGACCGCCGGCAGGACGCTGGTGTAGGTGTCCGCGGTGATCGCCATCGAGCTGTGGCCCAACTGTTCGGAGACGACCTTCATGGGGACGCCCGCCTGCAGGGCGAGGCTCGCGGCGGTATGCCGGAGGTCGTGTAGCCGGATCGGTGGCAGTCCGGCGCGCCGGGAGGTCCTGGCGAACGCGTCGGTGGCCAAGTCCGGATGGAGCGGCGCGCCGTTCTCTCGCGTGAACACCAATCCGGAGTCGACCCAGTTCTCGCCCCAGCCGGCTCGGTGACGGACCTGGTCGGTCCGCCACCGGCGAAGTGCCGCCGTGGTGCCATCGTCGAGTGAGATAGTCCGTTCGCCGGTGCTGGTTTTCGGCGGTCCGATCTCGGTGCGCCAGCCGAGCTGGACGACCTGCTGTGTCACCCGCAACATCCGGTCGTCCAGGTCGACGTCGACCCACCGCAGCCCGACGGCCTCGCCGCGGCGGAGTCCCCGGTAGGCGATGAGATGGAACAGCGGGTACAGGCGCTCATGAGCGGCTGCGTCCAGGAAGCGGCCGGTCTGCTCGGCGGTCCAGACCGCGACGGCCGGCGCGCGTCCGGTGGCGCGCCAGTCGGCCACTCGGTCCGGGGTCCAGACGACCGCCCGTGGTCGAAGACCCTTCGGCAGCTCGACGTGGCGGGCAGGGTTAACCGCGATCAGTTTGCGACGGACCGCGGTGTTCAGTGCGGAGAGAAGGGTCGCGTGAACCCGCCGCATGGTGGCCGCGGACAACGGGCGGACAGGGTGGCCGTCGGTCCGCGCCTTGACCAGCCGAGCCAGGACGGAGTCGGGCCGGGTCTCAACTGGCTGTCCCAGTTCCCGCATGGCTGCGTAGAGGCGGCCGACGTCCTGCTCATGGAGCTCGGTCAGCTTCAGGTAACCCAGTCCTGGCGAGAGATAGAGGCGGACGTGGTCCCGGTAGGAGTGCAGGGTCGATGCGCGTAGCGACGACTTCCCGGCGAGCCACTCGGCGAGATAGGTGCTCACCCGCTGTCGGCCGGGTACGACCCGCTCGCCTCGAGCCAGACCCGCGAGGGAGGCCTGCATCGCCTCCCGGGCTTCGCGTTCGCTGGCGAAGCCACCAACCCGAAGCTGGTGACGCCGCCCGTCGTCACCGGCCGGCACGTCGTGCGCGAAGAACCAGGAGCCGTGCTTCTTCCGGCAGGCCAGTGCCCTGCCGTCCGGCCCGCGGCGCACCGGGCAGGTACACCGCTTGTAGGTCGCGCCCTTCACGAGTGACCGTCGGGTCGCAGGCCGGCGAGCGCCGGCTCCCCCGGGATGCCTAGGAGGGAGAGCAGTGGCGCCGTCGGTACCCGGATCAGCTTGCCGAGGTGAAAGACCGGGGTGGGCCACGAGCCGGTTCGGATCAACTCGTATGCCGCGGTGCGGCTGACACCGAGGACCGCAGCGGCGGTTGGCACGTCGAGAACGGCCGGTAGGTCGCGCAGCTGGTCGGCGTTCACGGTCGGAGCTCCGCGATCGCTACAGGTGCGGACCGAGACCGGTTGGACGAGCGGCCGCTCGGTTGCGACGCGAACTGCCCTAACGGCACTGACCGCACCAGGTCGTCCCACCGGTCGGCCGTCGACGAGGTTGGTACGCGGGATGCTGCATTCATGAGCCCTCCTCGGGGCCGCAGATGGTGGTCGGGCTCACCCTGGGTGATGACCCGGTGACCGCAGTAGGACGTCGAGGCGGGTAGCCGGACGGGCCGGGCCATATTCACATGAGTTGACGCGCGTCGATTACTGTAGACCGCCATGGAGGATCGTCAATCGGTCGCATACCCGGGATGTTCCGATCAAGGGCTTCGGCTTCGCTACCGTGACACCACCGCGCCGGACCGGGCACGGCCGTGGTTCGGAGGCGAGAGCGGGTGGGCAGTTGAGCGAGCCCGAGGCGTCGGCCCGGTCGCTCGCGGACAAGGTCGACTTGCTGTTCCGCACGGTCCGGCCGCCCAAGGGCGAGTTCTCGTACCAGGACGTCGCGACATCGCTGCAGGACGGCGGCGGCCCGACGATCTCGGCGACCTACATCTGGCAGCTGCGGCGCGGCCTTCGCGACAATCCGACGAAGAAGCACCTCGAGGCGCTCGCACAGTTCTTCGGCGTGACGCCCAGCTACTTCTTCGACGAGGACAGTGCCCGCCGGATCGAGGCCGAGCTACAGCTGCTCACCGCCATGCGCGATCCGTCGGTGCGCGCGCTCGCCCTGCGGTCGGCAGAGTTGTCACCCGACGGGGTGGCGGCATTGACCGCAATGGCCGAGCAGGTGGCCCGCCTGGAGGGCGGCGGCCGCACGAGGCGGCGCGGCGGTGATCCGGCGAGCAGCCGACCAGACGACGCTGACGGCGGCGCTGGCGCGGCCTGACGACGCACACGTCCGGCGGCCACGGCGGCCGCGGAATGACGGGAGGACGCCGATGGTCCGGTGGTGGCGTGATCGCGGTGACCGGCGCACCGCGCAGCGGCGGGTCTGCGGCGTGCCGGTACCCGACCCGTTCGACCTCGACACCTTCGTCGAGGCCGTCGCACGCGAACGGGGACGACCGGTCCACGTCGAGCCCATCCCGCCGGGCGAGCACCGAGGTGGCGTCTGCGGACTGTGGATTGCCACCGACCAGGCCGACTGGGTCTTCGTCGAGGAGTCGACCAGTCCGCTGCACCGGGAGCACATCGTCTTGCACGAGGTCGGCCACCTGCTCCGTGGCCACAGCACCAGTGCGGAGGACCTTGTCTCCCTGCTGCCCGACATCGACCCGGCGCGCGTTCGTGCGGTACTCGCCCGCAGCAGGTACGACGACGCGCAGGAGCGTGAGGCAGAGGAGTTCGCGACCTCACTGTTGTCGGGAGTCCGGCGTCCGCCGTCCCGTGGGCGGTCCGATGTGGCGCTCGACAGGGCGACCCGTGTTCTCCAGCCGCGGCGTCGCTGACGTCGGAGCGGTCGCCCCAGTCCTGTTGTGGGCGGTCGTCCTCCTCAGGTGGCGGTCCGTCACCGGGACCCGGTACCAGCGCTCGCTCTGGCTGACCCTGCTGGCGTCGGCGATCGCGGCGACGGTGGCCAACGCCGCCGTAGCCGACGCCATGTCGCGCCACGCCGGCGCAAACGGCTCGCTTGCCGTGCCGGTGACCAAGCACGTCCTCGTCCTTGTCGCCGCGGCGATGGCGATCGAGCTCGTTCGGGACGTCGCGTTGCCCGAGGCCGAGGCTCGCGTGGGGCAGGGAGGGCGGCTGGTCGTGCTCGCCGCTGCCGCGGTGTCACTCGCAGCAGCAGGAGTCGCCGTCGCCGTTGGTCCCGACCGCCGGCTTGCCTTGCCGGGCGCGGCGTTCTCCGTCCCGCTGTTGATCTACTGGCTGGTTCTGATGAGCTACCTCGGGTTCTCCTTGGGGCTGGTCACCCGATGGGCGGCCTGGTTCCGATTTCGGACTCCGGCTGCGCCGGTCCGGACGAGTCTGTCGCTCATCGGGACCGGATCGGCGGTCGGGCTGGTCTACGTTGCGCACAAGGTGGCGCTCCTCGCGGTTCTCCCTTCGCGGCCCGACTCCGGCTTCGTCCGGTCGGCGTCCCTGGTCGAGACGCTGCTGATCGCTATCGCGTTCCTTTTCATCGCGATTGGTTGTGCGACGCCGGCGATCAGCCGTTCGCGATCGAGGTTGGTCGCCTCGGTGTGGGCCTATGCCGAGCTCGGCCGGCTGTGGCGACAGCTCTACGCGGTGACACCGTCGATCGCTCTCGTTGAACCGGACGCGTCCCGATCCCGCCGAGCGGTGCGACTGCTGCGAGACCTTCGGCTCGGCATCTACCGGCGGGTCATCGAGATCCGCGACGGCGAGCTCGCCGTCCGCGCCTACGCACCACCCGTCGAGCGGGAGCGAATTGCCGAACAGGCCCGCCGCTGCGGGCTCGACCCAACCGCGCCCGGCCTCGTCGAGGCGACCGAGCTCGAGCTGGCGCGGAGATCGAAGAGCCGCGGCGGACGGCCCGTCCCCGTACCGCCAGTCCGCGTGATCGGTGGGACAGACCTCGAGAGCGAAATCACATACCTGCGGCTCGTCTCGCGGGCGGGACGTGCAGCCACCAAGGTCGCGGACCGCATCGAGCAGGAGGTCGGCTTGTGACCACGACGCACCAGAAATCTCGCCGGCCAGGGACCCGTCCGGCCGACCGGATCGCTCGCTGGATCACGGAGGGACTGTCGCCTGCCATCCTCAGTGCCACGACGGTCGTGATCGTCGGTGCGACCAGCGGCGCCTCGGCGTGGACTGGCGTCGGCTGGGCACTCGTCGTGCTGCTGTTCGTCTGTCTGATTCCGTACCTCGTAATCGTCGTCGGAGTACGTCGAGGGCGTTACACCGACCACCACCTCAGGGACGTCCGGCAACGACCGGCTCCGCTCGCATTCGGGTTGGTCTCCGCGGCGGTGGGCCTCCTGCTGGTGGACCTCGGCGGTGGACCCCGGTCCCTCATCGCCCTGGTCGCCGCAAGCGTTGCCGGCTTCGCTGTCCTCGTCGCTGTCAGCCTGCGGTGGAAGATGTCGGTTCATTCGGGCGTCGCCGCGGGCGGTACTGCAATCGTCGGCATCATCGGCGGAGCGGTTGCCTGGCTCGTGGGACTGGTCGTCGTGGGCAGCGTCGCCTGGTCGCGAGTCCGACTCCGGGACCACACGGTCGCTCAAGTGGTCGTCGGCGCTGTCGTCGGCGCGATCGTCGCGGGGACGGTCTTCGGCTTCCTGAAGTAGCTATAGCGGATGACCTGGTCGTGAATCGACACGGTCACCCAAATCGGCGGACGGACCAGGGAACGCGCTGCCAGTAAGCGGCCCGCAGCGACTCGAGCTTGACTCCGCCGTCGGCGCCCGGGTGAGAGGCGTTGAGCAGTACGCCGTTGCCGAGGTAGATACCGATGTGGTCGTACACGCCGCCGCTGTGGAGTTGGAAGCCGACGGTGTCGCCGGGCTGCAGAGCGGACATGTCGATGGTCGAGCCGACGCCGGAAGCGACAGGGACGCCCATCCGGGACTGCTGGTCGGCGGAGTGCGGCAGCGTGATGGCCCCGCCGCTCGCGGTGTGGACGGCCCACAGGACCAGGCCGGAGCAGTCGAAGCCGGGGACCGGTGAGCCGGAGGGGCCGTTGGCGGTCCCTCCCCCCCAGACGTAGGGCAGGCCGAGTCGGGTCCGCGCCGCCGCAACGACGGCGGCGCCGAAAGGGCCGGCCGGTGCGCTCGGCGCCGTTGCGGAGAACGAGGCGGCGACCTTCTCGATCCTGGCGACGTAGGCGGGCGTCTCACCGTTCTGCGGGATGCCGTGGGCGGCCATGACCGCGCCGGGTCCCGCGTTGTACGCGGCAAGAGCGAGGTCGGTGGCGGTTGCACCACCGACCAGTCCGGCGGATAGCGCGGACTGCATCCGTTGTGCGAGCGCGCAGTCGAAGCTGGCCTGGCTGGGGATGGCGTCGCTCGGAAACCAGACGTCGGCGACACCGTCCCCGGTCCAGTCGTGGCCCCACTTGGTCCAGGTCCCGGGCATGAACTGGCTGATCCCCTGGGCGCCGGCCGGAGACATGGCGCGGGGGTTCCACCCGGACTCCGTCTGCACCTGAGCGGCTATGACCGGCGCCGGGAACGCTTCGCACCGGGTGCCGGCGGCGTTGACGACAGCGACGTATTGCGCGGGGATCGCGCCGGCCACGACCGTCCCGCCGCCGACCGGCGCGGTCGGCGCAGGCTCGTCCAGTGAGCCGGTGAGGAGGCTGAGCCCGAGCAGTCCGCTCGACAAGACGCCGACCGTCCCAGCTCCGACCAGTGATCGGCCAGAAGTGCTCACGACGCGTCCTCCGGTGTCGCCGCGTCGCCGCCCGCCGGGCGGAGTCGGCGCGGCCGGAGCAGGACGCGGTCGTACCCGAGGCCCTCGAGCTGGTCCGCGGTCCACCCGGTACTGATGGCGGCGGCGAACACGTCCCGATAGCAGAGGCGCGCTTCGCTCCGCCGGCTCTCGGCGGCGCGGACCAGCTCTGCCGCCTCGGTCTTGGCCCGTAGGACGAGTTCGCTAGCGCGGTCCCGTTCGACACCGAGGGCTCGGTCGGTGGTGTCTCGGTCGGCGGCAGCGTCGGCGAGTCGCTGGATGGCTGCGACGTGCGGGCCGAGGGCGTCCAGTGCTAGTCGACCGACCTCGCGACTGAGTCCGATCCGCCCCTCGGTCGAGGCCTTCCGATTGGCGCGCTTTTCGTCGGCAGCTGCGTTCATACGGTCGACCGTGCGCGACAACGGCCCGGCGGGGAAGGGAGCCCGGCCATTCGGTGTGATCCGCAGGCAAACGACCATAATCCGCGGGAGCAAGATATGGAAAAGATAACCGGATCCCTCGACGAGGCACCCTAAATGCCCCACGGTGGCATTCCGGCCCGCGGTCCCCGCGGCGCCCGGCCCGCCGGGGACGGGATTTCCGGATCGGGCGCGATCCGGAAACAGGAGGTACCCGTGGGCGCCGAGCTCGCCGTCACCCGCCCAGCACGACGCCGGGAGCGGCTCACCGACAGCCCGCGGAGGCGCGCGGTGCTGGTGCGGTTCAACGACGACGAGCGCTCCGCTGTCGCCTCCGCGGCCGAGCGGGCCGGGCTGACCACCACCGCCTACGTCGCCACCGTCGCCCTCGACGTCGCCCGCGCCATGTCGCCGACCGCAGCGCCGTCTCCGCTGCGGGATGCCCTCGCCGAGCTGCTGGCCGCCCGTGGTCAGCTTCGGCGGTTCGGGACCAACGTCAACCAGGCGGTCTCCGCGCTCAACACCACCGGCGAGGCGCCGCCCGCGCTGATGACCGCAGTCGCAATCACAGCCCGGGCCGTCCAGCGCGTCGACCTCGCCGCCGCTGAGCTGCACCGGCGGCTGCGGTGATCGGCAAGGTCGCCGTCCGTGGCACCAACACCGGGGGACTGCTGCGGTACCTGTTCGGTCCCGGCCGGGCCAACGAGCACACGGACCCACACGTCATCGCCGGGTTCGACGAGCCGTCCGCGATCGAACCCGGCGCGCACCCGACCCGTCCGGGCCGGGATGTCCGAGCGCTGGCCGAGCTGCTCGACCAGCCGCTTGCACTCACCGAGCACCCGCCGGGCAAGCCCGTTTATCACCTGGTCCTGCGCAACGCCCCGGGCGACCGACAACTGTCCGACGCCGAGTGGCAACAGGTCTGCGCCGACGTGATGCAGGAGACCGGCGTCGCCCGACGCGGCGACCCCGCCGGCTGCCGGTGGGTCGCCGTTCGGCACGCCGACGACCACGTCCACGTCGTCGCCACGCTCGTCGGTCAGGACGGCCGGTCATGCTGGCCACGCAACGACTTCCGCCGTCTCGGTGAGGTCTGCCGGGCCGCCGAGACCCGTCTCGGGCTCACCCGTACAGCTCCCAGGGACGGGACTGCCGCACCGCGGCCGACCCGCGCCGAGACCGCCCGCGCCGCACGCACCGGTCGTCCCGAGACCGACCGCGGCCGGCTGCGCCGGGAGGTCAGGGCGGTCGCAGTGGCGGCCGCGGCCCCGGGCGACTTCATCGAGCGGCTTCAGCGGGCCGGCCTGCTCGTCCACGAGCGCTGGAGCACCCTCGACCCGTCGATCCGCACCGGGTACGCCGTCGCGCTGCCCGACCTGACCGGGACCCCGGTCTTCTTCGCCGGCGGAAAGCTTGCGCCGGACCTCACCCTGCCGCGGCTCGCCGCGACCTGGACGACGGCCCCCGCGGGCTCTCCGCCGACTCGGCCGGGCGGCCTCCGGGTAAACCCGGCCGAGCGGCGGGAGATGTGGCGGCAGGCCGGCGACGTCGTCGACGAGGTCGCCGGCCGGGTTGAGTCCGCCGCACTGCTCAGCGCGGCGACCGTTGACCCCGCCGGCGCCCGGGACCTCCTGGCCAGCTTCGCCTGGTCGCTGGAGGGCGGGCCGGGCGGGTCACTCACCGCGGCGGCCGAGCTGCTCGACCGTGCCGCCCGTGAGCCGTACCACCGGACCGTCCGTCCTGGCGCGGACGGGCTGCGGCTGCGGCACGCCGCGCGCTTGATCGCAGCCAGCGGACGTCGCAGCCCCACGGCCAGTTCCGCGGCACTCGTGTCATCGCTCGTCGTCCTGGCCGACGGCGTAGCAGCCCTACGCACGGCCCAGCGTCGCGCCGCACAGGCGTCGGCCGCTCGAGCGGCCGCCGACGTCATCCGCCTGCTCGACCAGCCTCCGCCCGGGCCGCGGCAGGCGACGTCTCGGGCCACCGCCCCGGTGATAGCACCGACCGCCTCACCTAGCCGAAGCCGCTGAGGAGGACCTGATGTCCGACGACGACCCGATTTCCGAGGCGCACGAGGTGGCCGTCCAGGTCGCCACTATCGGCTCGACCCTGTTGGGCGAGCTGTCCCGGCGGGCCGCCACCCGGACCCGCGATCGGGCCGACGCAGCCGCTCACCACGACACGGTCGACCGATCGCGGCAGGCGGCCACCGAGGCCCGGGCCGCGGCTCGATGGGCGCCGATCCTCGACCGCGAGTACCGCTCGCATGCGACGACGCGGGAGTCGCTCGACGCCTGGTTCGCTGCGGAGCCCAGGTCCGCCGCCAACCCGCAGGCAGCCCGGGCGACCGCGCTCGCGGAGAGCCGACTGAGGCAGACGGCCCCGGCGATGATGGCCGACTACGACGCCGAACGCGCACTCGGCACCGACCGGTTCGCGGCGATGCAGCGGGTGGTGCCGGTGCTCGACGTCGCGGTCGGCGACCGCGACCGGACGCTCGACGCACTTGCCGGGACGCTCGTCAGCCGGGCCCGCACAGAGGAGGCCGCGGCCGAGCGACTGCGGGCCACTACCGACGACCCAGCGACGCCGCACGTCGACGAGCACTGTGGCGGGCTCGCCGCAGCGGTCGCCCCTGAGGCCCTCCGCGCAACTGACCTCGCAGCAGCTGCGGCCGCTACGGTGACCGCAGCTGTGACAGCCACTTCCGGCACACCGGACTTCCCGGTGGTCATCACCGCGGTGCCTGTCCGCACGACCCCGCCGGCCGGGGGTGTACCCGGCACCTCGACCTCACCGGCGACGGTGCAGGCGGATCGGAGGGGACGGTGACGTCCGCCGCCGCGGACTGGCCGGACACCTTCAGACTCCGCACAGCCCGCGGCACCGCTACTGCTTTTACGAGCGTGCCATGCGCGATTACGGAGTCGCGACGTCCACATGGATCAACCAGACCTTAGTGTCTGGTAAAGGCTGCGCCAATCCGCTAGATGCTGGTTCCTCACAGCGAGGTAGGCGGCATTTGCGAAGACGGCTGGTGCGCGATCCGATGGGTCCGCCCAGCTCGTTGGGTCGGTACGCTCAATTAGCTGACGAACTCCATTCCGCATCGGCAGGCCCGCTTCGGCCAGCTGGCGCAACTCGACAACTACCCTTGTCGTTTCTAAGACCGCAACGAGTGTGGCGGGGTCTTCGGCCAGCCGATGCCCCTTGGGCAAACCGTAGCCATGCGCTATCACATTTCGGACTTCCGCGGCAACGTTCGACCACTCAAAGACCTGCCCCGCGAAGAACCAGTCAACGAATTCCTCCCCTAGGTCTTGGGCCAGCGACACCAACCGTTGTGCCATAGTCGCTTCCCGAGGCGCTAAGACCTCCTTCAGGCGACCCATCTCCTTGCCGTTCAACCGGTCTTCGGAGGTCGCGTCCTGGGCGGCGTTCAATGCCTGAACCTTAGCCATTATTTTACCATTGGTGGTGCTTGTTCGAACCGGATGCACGGCAGTGAACGCCCTCTGGAGCCCCTCGGCCGCTGCCAGGGTCTGAAGTACTTGCAGATTTAGACTGGTCGTCCAGTCGGTCCGATCGAGCATCGCCGTTGGAAGCGGATGCGCCCGAGATAACGCGATCCACCGTTGTGCGAAATCCCTCAGTTCCGTCGCGTCTTCCGGGTTTGTCCCGTCTCGGAGGTCAAATGACGTAAAGAACATTCGGTGAGACTGGAGTGGCTGAGTCGGTGGCTCTGCGTCCAAGTCGAACTCCGCGACCGGCATATGCTCACCCTCAGTTAGCCACCGTCCGACTTGCTGGTCGGCCTGCTCGGCCGATGGCGCGTCAACGCCCCCTAGCCCTGCTTTCGTCCAACAAGAGAGCGCCGTCACGCGTGATGGCTTCCCGTAGGCCGCCGCAAGTAAAGCCTTTAGTGGGTTAACGACGTTTGCCCAAAGCTCCTCGTAGTCGAAGCCGTCCATTCGGGTGACGAGGACAGTAGCGTGGATGGTCCGAGACGCAGTCCAGGCGCCCCAGTGGCCGCTGTCGCGAACCATAAGTCTCAGCATCCACCCGTCGCCGCCGTCAATGCTCAAGGTCGGTTCGACCTCATGTTGATCATTTGACAATCGCACGCGACCGCGCCCAACAGTTGTCGGCCACCAGTCCGATAAGCCGTCCAACGCTATTTCGGCACTCGTGAACCGCTCGCTATCGAGGATGTGCATCCCGGTAGCCACGACATGGGCGATCCACGACTCGGAGTACTGGTCCGCACTTAGTCCGGCGGGATGAGGCGTGGATCGACTGGGCAGTCGGGTCTTCGTGAGGTATGCGCTCGCCAGCGTGACCGGCGTCCCATTGCATTCGCCGTAAATCGTTGAGCGGGGGAGAAGGTGTAGCCCGTCGTCTCGATCGCGGGTGTGGTTGTCCAGATCTGTGCCGCCGTCGTCAGCTCCTTCCAGAACTCCGGCACCGGACTCCCTGGCCGCCAGTCTTCCAATCGTCTTAAGCTCCCACACTCCGTCGCCCCGACTGAGAGACCCGGTGACGCGTTGGGCGGGAAGGCTCGGCATCCACCAGACGCCTAGGCGTTCACGAGTTGCCATCCGCACATCCTGGTCGTGGTCGGTACCCCTGGTGAGCGCGGTGGCGGTGAAGGCGGGGCGAACCCGCCGGAGTAGCCCGCAAGCTCGTCGGGTCTACGCCGACACCGACCCGAAGTTATCCCCTCGAGCCAGCCACGCAAGCTAGCGGATCAACGCCGAGGAGGTTTCGTGGTCGCCAATCTGCCGGACGAATCCCGACGTTGCCCCGTAAGACTCCTGCGGTTGGGTCCATGCTCCCTGCCCGTCCGTCAGGTCCGCCGTGGCCTCCCCCCGCGGGACGCCCTCGACGCAAGCACGGCGCCCTCCGGAAGCTAGCATCTTGATATGGCGTCTCGTGCACTCGCGCTCTGGGCGGGCGGCCGAAGGGATCGCGTGGACGAGCGTCGCGTCGCGCGTGTGCGGGCGGCGCGAGCGGACGAGCGCGTCGAGGGCTTGCAAAGATCCGTTCGGGGGCGTCGGCAGCCGTTGTCGGTGGGCTGGGGTGGTCACGTCGGTCTCCTGTAGGTGGGGTTCGCGTCCGCGGCGGTGGACGGGTCACGAGCGCTGCTCGCTGGTTGAAGCCCGGTGGCTGGTGCGACCGGCAGTGGCCTGGGTGGTTCGTGTCGGGTAGGGGTGCAGGAGGCGAAGGGGCCGCGGTTGCCGAGCAGGATCGGCAGGTGGTGGTCCAGGTGCTCCCGATACCACGTGGCGATGCCGGTCACGGGGTCGGTGCGGTGGTGTTCCCACGTCCGCCAGAGCGCCTCGAGCCGGGAGCAGGCCTCCGGGTGTTGGTCCCAGCGGGCGCACCAGCGCCACTCACCACCGAGCGGGCGGACGAACGTGACGGCGAAGTGTTGCTCGACCCACTCGCGGGCGTTGGCGAAGTACGCCGCGCGGTCCTCGTCGGTGAGGGCGGACGGTCCGGCCCGGTCGATGAGGTCGGCGAGGACGTCCTGCAGCTCGCCGAGGTCATGCTCGACGCGAGCAAGTCGGGCCTGGAGCACGTCGTCCGGCCCGTTCGGGGTTGGTGCGGCGGCGGTCATTCGATGGCCTTCCCGGCGTCGGTGGTCATCCGGTCGATGGCGGTCCGGACGGCGGCGCCGATCTCGTCGCGGCGCGGGCCGGCGTACCAGGGGGTGAGCCGGACGATGGCTGGCCGGACCCCGGTGGCGAGCAGCAGCGCCTGACCGCGGGGGAGCTCACGCAGCCGTTCCGGCGGCAGGATCGGCTCCCGGCGCATCGAGGTGGAGGTCGAGCGGCTGCCGTTGCCGCGCGACACCGAGCGGGTCGGGACGTCGTGGTCCCCGACGAGCCGGGACACGTCGGCGGCGAACTTCGGGTCGTCGATGCCCGGGCCGATGAGCTTGACGGTGGCGGCGGACCACAGTGCGTCCATCCCGGCTTCGCCCCACACCCGGACGCCCTGCCGGTAGGACTGCAGGATCGTGACCGGGACGACACCGCGGGACCCGAGGTGGGAGTACAGGTCCGGCAGGTCGGCGATCCGGCAGATGTTCGCGGCCTCGTCGAGCATCACGACCATCGGTGGGTCGAGCCGCCCGCCGCGCCGCTCCGCCGCGAGGACCGCGGAACGCATGACCCGGTCGGTGAGCGCGGCCACCAGTGGGGCCGCCGCGCCTGCGCCGTCCTTGGAGAGCAGGTACAGCGCGTCGGTGGAGACGGCGAAGGCGTCCGGGTCGAAGCCGGCCATCTGTCGGCCCGGCGGGGTGACCCAATTCATGATCGAGGCATCACGCAGGCACTGCGCCGCGGTCCGGGCGGTCTCGTAGATGCCGTCCCGGGTCTCCGGCGCTCCGTTGCGGCGCCCCGCCAGTGCGGCGGCGACGGACGGGTGGCCGTGAGTGGTGAGCAGCGCTTCCGGTGTCCCGACCGGGTCGTTGAGCCACTCGTACACGTCCGACAGTGAGCGGTCATCGCTCGCGGCTGCGAGGACCAGCGACGTCAGTAGGTCGTGAGCCGCCGACGTCCAGAAGTCGGTGTGGGAGTCCGAGCGGATCTCCTGGATGAAGTGGCCGGCCAGGCGGTGTGCCTGCTCGACAGTGGTCAGACCGGCGAGCGGGTTCCACCACCAGCCCTGGGTCCCGTGGGTGATTTGCTGCGGGTCGAAGGTCCACACGGTCCGGTCGTCGCTCGAGCGGATGCCGGCGGTCGCAGCCCACAGGTCGGCCTTGTTGGACGTGGCGACCACCGGGCCGGGCGCTTCGAGGATCCCGGGGACGGCGAGGGATGTCGTCTTCCCGGCTCGGGGTGCGAAGACGGCGAGGGCGACGTCCTCCCACGAGCTGCGCAGCGCCGTCCCCCCGCGGGCCAGCACGCCGAGCGGCAGCCCCACGTCCGATCGGGGTAGCAGCCGCCGGGTTTCCCGGCCGTCGGCGTGGAGGGACGGCCGGAGCTGGCGGGCACGGAGGTCGGCGGCGCGGCCCACCATCCCGGCGACGTCACGGGGACCGGCCAGCGCCCGGGCGGCGTCCGTGTGCCCGGACTGGCCCACCCGCCGGAGGACCATGGCGACGACGAGCGCAACGACCGTGGTGGCGCCGGCCACGAGACACCCGGCGACGACCCAGACCGCGAGCGGATGTCCGATGCCCGGCCAGACCGCCGCGGGGCCGCCGGCGACGAGACGGGCGACGGTCGACCTCGAAGCGGGCGGGAGGACGAAGCCGTGGCCGCCGACCGCGGACACGGTGGCCCCGGCCACCCACACCGACAACGCGCAGAACGCGGCGGCCGCCGCGACCCCCGGGATCGCCCAGGCGAGCGCCGCATCGTCGGCGCCACCGCGGGGGCCGGTGGTGGCGGGCATCAGTCAACCCACCGGGCGTTGGTGTCGTGCAGGTCGATCTCGGCCTGGGTGAGCGACAGCTGGACCGGGATCCCGGCGCGGCCCTCCCCGACCTTGAGCAGGAACTTCCCCAGCCCGGGAGGAGGTGCGGGACGGCCACGGCCGCCGGGAGTGGCGTCATTGCGCGGCGCCCACGAGGTCGGGGTGTTCCAGCTCGCGACCAGGTCGACCTCGCGGTCCGAGAGGGGGACGATCGCGGACACCAGCTCGAGGTCCGAACGCGGCAGCCCCGCGGTGACGAGCATCCCGGCACGTTCCGCGAACCCGCGGGCCTTGAGGCGGTCCTCGGCATTGGCCATCGACTCGAGGTCCTTGAGCGTGTGGGTGATGAACGCCTGCCCGACGCCCTCGCGCCGATTGAGCCGGGTGAGGGAGTCCATCCGGTCGGGCAGCCCGGCCCCGATCCGCAGTGGCCGCCACAACTCGTCGAGGACGATGAAGAACCGGCGCGGTCGGGCCAGGCCGGCCTGGGCGAGAGCGTTGCTCGCCTCGATGGCGCCGAACCCGTCGGACCAGCAGGCGAGCATGACGGCAGCGGTCAGACGCTCGTCACGCTCGGCGATCCCGGAGATGTCGACGCACACCGCCGGGGAGTCCACGGAGATGCGGGCGGTGGTCGGGCCGCCGAAGGTCTGCCCGAGCGGACCGTCGAGCAGCGCGATCAGTGAGCGGTGCAGCGGTTCGGACAGCGCCCGGTACCGGTCGTCGTCGGACAGCGCGAGGGTGGCGGAGCGGACCGCCGGCGGTCCGCTCGCGATGACCGCCACCAGATCGGGCAGTGTCGGCGTGGCAGTGGACCCAGTACTCAGCACGCGGACAGCGGCGGCGAGCATCGCGTCCTCGTAGTCGGCGAGTGTCGCCCTCCGAACGAGTTGCACCAGCGCCGACACCATCGCGGTCGCTCGGTCGCGGGCCTCGCGGGCGAGTGCATCGCCGGCGGTGCCGCCGATGCGAACCGCGGCCTCACCCATCGCACCCGGGTCGAGAGGGTTGATCGTCCCGGCTCCGCGGGCGACCCGCAGGACCTGGCCGCCGAGCGCAGCGACGAGGTCGGCGTAGTCGGGCTTGAGGTCCCCGAGCACGAACGGGCGGACCCCGCGGTGGGACAGCCCGATCAGCATCCGCGCGGTCAGCGAGGACTTGCCGAGCCCAGGGCGGCCGAGGACGAGCATCGACGGGTTGCCGATCAGCCCGTGCACGAACCAGGACAGCGGGTCACACGACACGGTGGTCCCGGAGAGCAGGTCCCGGCCGAGTGGGACACCCTCGACGGGCCGGGTCGACCCGGCGGCGAACGGCCACAGACCACACGCCTGCACGGTGGTCGCGCGGAACTCGGTCGGGACGGGTAGCTGGGCCCAGCGTCCGCCGACCGGTCCGGGCATCCCTCGTCGGCCGGGCGCCGGCGGGCGTCCGCGGGGCTCCTTCACCGAGCGGGGCTGCCGGCGCCGGGCTGTGAGGTCCGGGATCGGGTCGAGCCCGCCGACGAGACCGGCCGGGCTGCTCACAGCAGGTCCCGGAGGGACGCGGGAACGGTGGTGTGCCGCCAGGGCACGAACCCGACCGGGAGGGTTGCAGCGAACGCAGCGGCCTGGCTGCCGTAGCAGCGGCGCAGTCGGAGCCGGGCGGTGGACGCGAGGTTCTCGGCGGTGGTCGCGGCCTGCGGGAGGTCGTCGGCGTCGGCCACAGTCACCGTGACGAGCAGCGCGAACCGGGTCACCCCGGCTCCCTGGGCGACCTCGGCGGCGGAGCGCTCCGTAGCGCGCATCCGCTGGGTCGCCGCAGCGGTGACCCGGCCGCGCCCACCGGTGGCGGTGAACGCGGCGGTCTGGACGTCGCGCTCGGCGATGGCCGCGGCCGTGGACGGGGTGTGCGGGCGGTAGAGCATCGCGACCCGCTTGCGGACGAAGTCCGGGTGCGGCGCCAGGAGCGGGGTGAGGACGTCCGAGGGCACCGCTCCGGACGGCGGGAGCGTCATCGACCACGTCGCGGAGATCCCGCTGTCGTGGCGGTAGGAGGCCCAGGACTCCTCGGCAGCGGCCGGGCCCGCGTCGTCCCACGACGGACGGGTCTCGGCGGGAGTCCCGGCGGGGTCGTAGGCGATCCGGACGACTGCGGCCAGCTCGGTCGCGGTCATCGGCTCGACGGTCCCGGCGCCGGATACGGCCAGCCCGTTCGTCAGGCCTGAGGCGCGCCGGGCGACCTCGGTAACGATGTCGGCGATCCTTCGGGAGCGCCGGGAGATCCCAGCGCCGGAGTAGGTGAAGGTCACATACGCGGTGTTCTCCGACGAGGCGGCCGGGTAGGTGTCGACGACCTCGGCCATGACGGCCTTCGCGAGTGCGGGCGCCTGAGGGTCGGCGTTACCCGCGACCTCGGCGGCCAGCCGGGTCCCGGGGTCGGGCGCGGTGTCGACGACGACCGCGGCAGCGACGAGCCCGGGTTCGTGGGCGACGGAGGCGAGGAAGGTGCCCCACTGGGCGACCCAGGTGTCGACGACGCCGGGATCGGCGAGGGTCGCCCCGTCCGCCCTGCAGCGGAACACCAGCGTGTACAGCCCGGACGGCTGCCGGGCGACGACTGCGAGGTCGCGACCGCGGCCGTCACGGCCGGGCAGGACGGTGGTGGCGGCGAGGATCCCGGGCAGCCGGTGGGTCCGGCTGTGGCTGGTCAGTGGACCGGAGCGGTAGGTGCGGCTCCCGGACCGCGAGAGCCACCAGCCACCGCGCCCGACGAGGGACTCCCCGACGGACCGGCCGGCGCCCGGTCGGACGGTGACCACGACTCCGGCCGCGGTCACCGTCGCGACGACGGCCGCAGCAGGCAACCCGAGGATCTGGAACGCGAGCAGCCCGACGACTAGCCCGGCGAGTAGTCCCGCGCTGGGCAGCAGACCGAGCGGTCCGATGCCGGGGGAGCGGGGTCGGACCCACTGCCCGTAGGTGGGTCGGGTGTTCGTCACCGCCATGTCGGCTCCTGGTGGTCGTCGTTCGCGGGTGTGTCGGCGGCCGCGGTCGCGCCGGACATCAGTGCGCCGGTGGCGCGGACGGCGGTCTGGGCGGCCGCCGGGGCGGCGGAAGGCCCGCTGGGCGGGGCGCCGCCCGGTGCGCTCCCGGCGGCGCCGCCCGCCGCTCCGGCGCCCGTCGGGCCGCTGGTCGTGCCGCCGCCGTGACGGGTGTTAGCGGCCGCGCCTATCGCGCCGGCCGAGCCGAGGGCGATGGCGCCGGTGGCGAGTGCCCCGCCGGCCGAGAGGGTCATGGTTCCGCCGCTGGCGTTGCCGATCGCGGCGGTCGCCGGGACCAGCAGGCGCAGCAGGGCAGGGAGGGCGAAGACGGCGAGCAGGAGGACGAAGACGCCGGACAGCTCGGTCTGCGCGGAGTCGGTCGAGGACTCCAGCTGCATGCCGGTCGCGTAGATGAGGGCTGCGGCAGGCTTCACGAGCAGGAACGCGAGCAGCCAGGCGGTGAGCTTGCTGAACCACTGCCGTCCGGTCGCGGTGTTCGACCCGGCCGCCGACAGCGGGAGCAGGCCGACGAGAATCGCGACGACGGCACCGCGGACGACCATGATCGCCATCTGGAACAGGCTGGAGATCACGATCAGCAGTGACCCGATCAGGGTCAGTCCGGGCCCGAGGTCGTTGAGCGCGACCGAACCGAGCCCGCGGACGTCGGCGGCGTCGAGGATCCAGGACGACCAGGCGTCGGAGGCCTGCGCGAGGCCGTTGACCAGCGGGACCGCGACTACCGCCGTGAGCGCGGTGCGGGTCAGCGACCGGCCGAGCTCCGCTCCCGGTTCGGAGCGGCGGGTCAGCGCCAGCTTCGCCGCTGCGGCGAGGACGGATGCGACGGCGACCGCGGAGGTGACGTAGCTGAGCCGCTGCTCCAGCCAGGCGGCGACGCCGGTCGGGGAGGCGAGGTCGGGGACGTCGGTGGAGGTCCAGAAGGTCATCAGCGTCCTGAGTGCCCTGCCGGCGGCGTCGTTCATCGCGTCGACGACGGCGGCGAATGCCGAGCCGGCGGCGGCCTGCCCGACCCGGCACACCGGATCCAGCGGAGAGCACATGTCACAGCCCCCAGCTGACGTAGCTGCCCGGTGCCACGGCCGGACAGGTCGGCGTGGTGACCGTTCCGTCGGGGCGCGGCGCGAGCTGCCAGTCGTCGCCGTCCCAGGCAACCGTGATCGGACAGCCGACGAGAGCACTGTTCGCGTTGTCCCGGAGGACCAGTTCGACGGTGACGGCGTCCTGATCGGCGGCGAGGATTTCGAAGCCGGCCGGTGAGGTCGTCCCGGGTGAGCCGTCGGGCGGATCGGTCTGCAGCTGGGTGACCAGCCGGGCATAGCCGGCCGTGTGGGCGACCTGGGTGTCGAGGACGTGCTGCCAATCGGTGCTGAACAGCGAAGCGTTGATCGACCAGGCCGCGATGACCCCGCCGGTCGGGGAGTGGCTGAAGCACTCCGGCAGTCCCCCCAGGCCCCGGCTCCGTGGGCCGTACGTGGGCGAGACCGGCATCGGCTCGCGCAGACCGTGGACCCACGTCAGGTCACGGGGCGCCGCGGTCGGCAGCGCCGCCTCGACCCGGCCGACCGGGCAGGGCGCTGAGTCGGTGGGTTGAGGAGTCGCCGTTCGCCTCGGCGGGAGCGAGGCTTGCGTGCTTGGGAGGTCTGCTCCTGGTGTGTCTGTTGCCGAGGGGGTCGCAGGAGGCCGTCTCTGGGCGGCCGAGTCATCCGTCGACGCCCATAGGAGCCGGCTGGCTACGCCGACGACCACCGCAACCACCAGTCCGACCACCGCCATGGCGGCGGCGCGACGCCGACGCTTGCCTTCGTCGTCCACAGTCTCAGATGAAGTAGTCGACGAGCCCGCTGCACGTGCCGATCAGCACGCATGCGCCCGCGACCGCGCCAAGGCCGCCCATGTGGTCCCCGAGCTCGCCGCGCCGGTGCAGGAGGGCCATCCGGATCGCGACGACCAGGATCCCGGCGACGCACGCTGCGACCGCCAGCCACGCCATCAGGCTCACGACCGAGTCCACCTTCGCCGCGATCGCCGGCGGCGCTTGGCCTGCCCCGGGGTTCGGGGGAGCCGCGCGAACGGTCGCCCAGGCGCCCAATTGAGCCAACTTGTCAGTGACGAACGGCATGGGCTCCTCCTTGAAGACGGCGACTGCTGGCTGGTGAGGCGGGTGCGAGCCGTCCGCGCCAGTTGATGACAAGACGCTAGGTAGGCCATGTCAGCTAGTCAAGAATCACAACCAGCGTTGGAAATCCGCGGGTGTGGGAGGTGTCCGTGGCACGGACAGCTCGAAGGTTCGGCGCCTGTTGCGCTCACCTGCAACGCACCACGAGGTGCCGTTCTGAGAGTCGTGAGCGGCGCTCCAGGCCGCGGCCGCCTGGGTCGAAGCCGAACGTGAGGCCGTCGCTGGGCAGCTCGACACCGTCCGCGCCGAACTGGCCGCCGGGGAGTCCCTCGCCCCCGCGGTGGCCGGCGAGGAGGGCCGCCGCGACGGCGACGACTCACGAACCGAACCGATGACTCACCTAGTACCCCGACCGCCGGGAGTCGGTGTCCGACGTCGCCTCCGAGTTCACGCCGGCCAGATGACCGATCCCCGGTACTCGGGTGGGTCGATGCCCACGGCGGCCTTCGTGGCGAGTGCTTTGGCCGAGGCCGTGTGGCCACCTCTGAGGTAGGCGCGGATCACGGTGATCGGGTCCGACTCGGGAGGCACGGTCAGCGACCTGCCGAGCAGGTCGACTCGGCGACCCCTGTAATCAGGGTCACCGGCGCGGCGTCCGAGCGACGACGGGCCGAAGTCGGCCGTCCGCCACCGCGGAGGGAACGGCTCGCCCGGGATCTCGGCGAAGAACGTCCACACGTCAAGGTCTTTCACCCCGTTGCGGCCGTCCAGGTAGTGCTGCGCAGCGCCCTGGCACAGCACGACCGCCACGATCCGCTGGCGGTAGGCCTGCCACCGCGGGCGCCGTGTGCACCGGTCGGCCAGGTCAGCACCCGCGAGGACGCCGAGGCGGTGGAGGTGCGCGTCCGTGATCGGCTGGAGGCTGCGGTCGACCATCACCTCAGCCTTCGACACGGCCATCCGACGTCCCTCCTTCACCGTTCGGTGCGCGGCCGCGGCCGCCCTGCTCGCCCGAGCAGTCGACCGGTCGCCGGAGGCCCATCTTGTCGGTGGTTCGTTCTACTGGTCCGAAGACAGGTGCGGTGTCGCGGTGGCCAATGGCCTGCATCCGCCGCCGCACCCCGGGGGGTTGAGGTCTCTGACGACAGACGCGCACCAACTTGTGACCGCGCCTGCAAGCCCCACGTCCGTACTGGTCGACACGCGATCCCCGCGACCGGGCAAACATGAGTCGCTCCGTCACCGCTCACGAAGATCACCGGGGTCGCGGTCGGATCGGCCAGGGTGTCGGCGTATCGGGCGCGGATCGTCGACGCTCCGCCGCTCGTGGACGGGCGCAGTGGTGATTCCCGTCAGCGCCAGCCGCTTCACTGCCCGCCGATATTGGCCGAGCTCCCGGTCTGGCGGTCCCGCTGGGCTGGCCAATACCTGGCAAACGTTGGGGACCGGAGTCGCCGTGCGTCAAGTGTGTGCGTCAGCCGTGGTGCTAACACGAATGGCCGGCCCGACCGCGTAGGCGATGTTGACTAGGTATCCCTGCCATCCGGCCCGTTTTGCCGTTGGAGATAGGGGAGCCCGAGGTATAACCATCTACCGAGTCTGCAGGTCTCGCGGAAGGAAGAACATTGCCGACTCCGCTGCATCGTTGTCGACGACGATATACAAGGAGAAGAAGATGCTGGCGTCCATCCGTTCCCGTTGGGGCCCCTACGCCGCTCCTAGAATCTTTGGGGGACGCCTGTCCGGGAGGCTCCCCTTGACCTTGGTGGATTTAACTTGGGCGAGATACCCGCAGAAATCACAGATGGAGGCTTATTCACGGGCCCGGGGGGATGAGTTGCCACAGTAATTGGTAGGTGTGTCGCTCCCGCAGGGGCGGCCCGTTTCTTGACACGATTGGGTTACCACACTCAATCAGCAGAAACGGACCGCCGACATGTACCATACAACAGGGCTGAGCGAGGAAGACA